>Ga0075120_10000177_pt1 | contig 51045 bp, 40 predicted proteins | sample AntAceMetag02UKL_FD_69792 | JGI IMG/M metagenome (GOLD analysis project Ga0075120, IMG submission 69792) | Saline lake microbial communities from Ace Lake, Antarctica - Antarctic Ace Lake Metagenome 02UKL | ecosystem: Environmental > Aquatic > Non-marine Saline and Alkaline > Saline | place...
TTGGGTTTGAAGGAAGTCCCGGCAAGTCCAATTGATGCCTCGCAGCTTGCTGCGGGGTCGTTCACTAATTACATTTTAACGATTGTCATGGAGATAGCTTGGGCGAGAAGAAACATCGTATTGCCGTCGTAGCCTTGGGAGGCAATGCTATAAGCCCCCCTGAAGGATCGGCTACAATATTTGACCAATTTGAGCATACCCGCGAGAGTCTGGGAGTAATTGTTGAATTACTGAAACGGGGTTACCAACTGGCGATCACTCATGGGAATGGTCCCCAGATCGGCAATGCCTTAATGCGCCAGGAACTTTCACGTCATAGGGTACCGGAACTGCCACTTGGTGTGCTTGTTGCGAGCACTGAAGGGTGGATCGGATATATGATCGAACAGTCCCTGATCAACCGTATCCAGAAAGAGGGAATTGAAAGATCAGTAGTCTCGATTGTAACCCAGGTTCTCGTTGACCAGAAAGATCCTTCACTGCAAGATCCAAGCAAGTTTATTGGACAAACATACCCTGAATTCGAAGCTCACCGGCTGGCAAGGCAATTCGACTGGACTGTTAAAAAAGATAAGGGACGTGATGGCTGGCGGCGTGTTGTCGGCTCCCCTTTTCCACTGGAGGTATTGAACAGTCAGGCGGTCAAGTCGCTTCTCGATGAAAACTGGATTGTCATTTGTGCCGGCGGCGGCGGAATTCCTGTTTACAAAGAAGAAGACGGCAGTCTTGAAGGTGTCGATGCAGTCGTTGATAAAGATTATGCTTCATCGGTTTTAGGTAATAATATTGGAGCCTCCGAACTATTCATATTAACAGAAGTAAGTAATGTTGCTCTTAATTTCGGGCAACCGGAGCAAATTGATCTGAAACAGATAACACTTGAGGAAGCAAAGTCATATTTTGATGAAGGTCATTTCCCCCCCGGAAGCATGGGTCCGAAAATGAAATCAGCTATTAACTTCATCGAGGGCGGAGGAGAACGGGTAGTTATTACAAATTTAACTGAAGTTGTCAATGCCCTGGATGGAAAAACCGGGACATCTATCACGCTGAACTGATTGTATATTTGACATTACTGATATTTATATTGACAATAGCTTCTGTTTTTGCTCACACCTTGAGGCGGGGAAGCATAGACAAAAATTTTGTAAGTCCATGATAGTTTTGAGTTCAAGTTTGTCTTAGATCATAGTTTATTTAGTAAAGATATATTGTCAGGGAGTTTGATCGTTTATTTAGAGGAGTATAGATAGCATGAAAATCCATGAGTATCAGGGTAAAGAGATACTTCGCAAATTTGGGGTAGCGTTACCTGAAGGCAGGGTGGCATTTACCCCGGATGAAGCAGAGCAGATTGCCAGCGAGCTGGGTGGTGGAACAGTTGTTGTGAAGGCACAGATTCACGCCGGTGGTCGAGGCAAAGGTGGTGGTGTTAAAGTTGTAAAAGGAGCTGATGAAGCTCGCAAAGCAGCAGATTCGATACTTGGAATGCAGCTTGTTACTCACCAGACAGGTCCTGAGGGGCGAGAGGTTAAACGTCTTCTTGTTGAACAGGGCGTGGATATCAAGCAGGAATTTTACGCCGGTTTGACTTTGGACCGTGAGAAGGTACGTGATACTTTCATGGTTTCCACAGAGGGTGGTGTCGAGATTGAGAAAGTCGCAGCCGAAACTCCTGATAAGATTATCAAGGAAAGTATTGACGCTTCTTTTGGCATGTTTCCATACCAGGCACGCCGTCTCGCTTTTGCATTGGGATTGGAAGGAATCGCAATGAGAAAAGCAACCGCATTTTTCCTTGCACTTTATAAAGCCTATAAAGAAACAGATGCTACAATTGCCGAGATAAATCCTTTGGTGTTGACAGATGATGGTGATATCATCGCCCTGGATGCCAAGATGAATTTTGATGATAATGCACTGTTTCGTCATAAAGATATTCTTGAATATCGTGACCTGGATGAAGAAGATCTCGCAGAAATCGAAGCCTCAAAATATGATCTTAACTATATAAAACTCGACGGAAATGTCGGTTGTATGGTGAACGGCGCTGGGCTGGCAATGGCAACAATGGATATTATCAAGTTGTCCGGCAGCGAACCGGCTAATTTTCTTGACGTAGGCGGTGTAGCGAATGCTGAAACTGTGAAGAATGGTTTTAAGATCATTCTTCTTGACCCCAATGTCAAAGCAGTCTTGATAAACATTTTCGGTGGGATTGTTCGTTGTGACCGTATCGCCCAGGGTGTTATTGATGCATTGAGTGATAAAGATATGCAAGTCAACGTTCCGGTAGTTGTTCGTATGGCAGGAACAAACTCGGATCAAGCAGCGCAAATGCTGGAAGACTCACCATTGAGTTTTATAGTTGGAAAGAATCTAAAAGATGCTGCTGAAAAAGTAGTTGCAGCGGCGGAGGGAGTAGCCTGATGTCGATACTTGTAGGCAAAGACACACGCCTGGTAGTCCAGGGTTTTACAGGCAAGGAAGGCACTTTCCATGCCGAGCAGATGATTGAATACGGCACTAACCTTGTAGCAGGAGTCACTCCCGGCAAGGGCGGGACTATGCATCTCGACAGACCGGTATTCAATACAGTTTCAGAAGCAGTCGAAGAGACCGGCGCAAATACTTCTGTGATTTTTGTTCCACCTCCTTTCGCGGCTGACGGTATCATTGAGGCTTCGGACGCAGGAGCTGAACTGGTAATTTGTATTACAGAAGGCATTCCAGCCTCTGATATGTTGAAGGTATTTCATGCGATAAAAGGAAAAACCCGTCTTGTCGGTCCGAATTGCCCCGGTGTAATTACTCCGGGTCAGGCGAAAGTGGGAATAATGCCTGGATTCATCCACAAGCCCGGTGGTATCGGTGTTATCAGCCGTAGCGGGACTTTGACCTATGAAGCAGTTGGTCAATTGGTCGAGTTAGGTCTCGGTCAGTCAACTGCTATGGGGATCGGTGGAGATCCGGTGATTGGCACCACCTTTGTCGATGCGCTGAAACTATTTAACGACGATCCAGAGACGGAAGGTGTTGTCCTGATCGGTGAAATAGGGGGAACGGCTGAAGAGCAGGCGGCAGAATATATCCAGAAATATTTTACTAAGCCTGTAGTAGCATTCATTGCCGGACGTACTGCGCCTCCGGGCAGACGTATGGGACATGCAGGAGCGATTATTTCCGGTGGCAAAGGAACTGCATCAGAGAAAACAAAAGCATTAGAGGAAGCAGGGATCAGGGTCTCAGAAAGCCCAGCAACAATCGGGCAAACAATGCTTGAAGTGTTGAATGCATAATCTGGATAAGCGTTTTTTGTAATCAACAAGTAAAAGCGACCTTTTGAAAATATTATGAGTGATCTGCTGCTCAAAAAGGAACATTAAATAAAAAATCGGAACGCTCCTCTTGGGGCGTCCCGATTTTTATGTCCTAACGGTATTTTTTTTGTACCTTGCTACATATGTAACAATCTGATCGATAGTTTTTGGAGTCTTTTCTATAGTTTATGTTGTTTATGACTGGTAATCACAACTCCTTACGCTATTCTTTAATAAATAAAGGCAAATTATTGTTTCCTTGTGAAGGATTGAACATATTGCGGAAGTTTGTAAAAACAGTGTTACAAGGCTTGGTTGTCGTTGTATTTTTTGGCGTGACAGAACAAATATGAATAAGACAATAATACTGATTATCTTATTAACACTTCCTTCTGCAGTTTGCTTTGCTCAGGCTGACCTCGAGGCAAGTTTCTCAGGAAATTACACTTATCACTCTCTTTTTGATCCAGGTTATGGGTTCACTGTCTCCGGCGCAATGATTACGGAGAGACAGCACAAGCTCAATATTGGACTTACCTATCTAAGAGCCACACTTAGTGAAGATGAATTCTGGGAAATCGGCGCCGCCGCACCAGATGGATATGATTATGATTATCCAACCAGTTCAGGTGATATGTCTGCTTTTTCATTTGAAGTAGCGCCGATGTTCAAGTTTAATCAAGCTGATGACGTACGAAACTATATAGGACTGGGATTAAACCTGGTGCCCATCAAGGTAAAAGAGAAGGGTTCCTATACTCTTTACACGTATGATAATAATTATAATATAATTGATTCTGAGACTGTCTATTATTCCTTCGAGGCATCTGGTACTGCTCCTGGATTTCGTGTCTTTTTTGAATCACAATGGTTGTACAATCAAAATGTGGCAGCAACATTTGGCTTTGGATTTCGTTATGCATCAATAAACAAACTGAAAATAGAAAAAGTCAGCGATCAGCGTGAATACAATGAACCGGGCTCATACAAGGTTCTTGGTTTTCACATGTACCTTGGCATAACTTACCAGTTGAAGAAATTATCGAATTAGTACATAAAGATAGCTAAGCGAGAAAAGAACAGCGAAAGGTTTTCCGATGGAAGAGACAATTCCCCTTAACTTAAAAGAGAAGGGGAAAAACGGCATTACCATTGAAATTCTTGAGGATTTCTGCAAGGGTTGTACAATCTGCGTGGATGTTTGCCCTGAGGATTCCCTCGAGATGGTGCCAATCGGTTCCCGTTGGCAGGGAAATATTGCAGTAATCAAAGATATCGAAACTTGCGTTGCTTGTATGTTATGCGAGTTACAATGTCCTGATTTCGCAATACTTATTGACAAACCACCAAAAAAAGTAACAAAAAAGAAAAAAACGGCAGCCTGAAGGGGAAATCGTGAAAAAAAATATGGATGATGTTCGATTTTGGCCGGGAAATATCGTTGTAGCTGAGGCTGCAGTAGCTGCCGGATGTAATTTTTTCGGCGGCTACCCGATAACGCCCTCATCTGAAGTCGCTGCACACATGGCCCTACTCCTACCTAAAGTGGGAGGACATTTCATTCAGATGGAAGATGAAATGGCGGCAATGGGTACTGTGATCGGCGCCAGTCTCGCTGGTGCCAAGTCGCTGACGGCAACCTCTGGTCCGGGTTTTAGTCTGAAATTGGAAAACCTGGGATTTGGATATATTGTTGAGGCGCCTTGTGTGGTCGTGAATGTTATGAGAGGTGGGCCTTCTACCGGATTGCCGACCCAACCGGCTCAAGCTGATGTCATGCAGGCGAGATGGGGTACTCATGGAGATCATCCCACTATCGCACTCACACCGGCATTCCATCAGGAAATATACATGGAAACTATTCGCGCTTTTAATCTTGCGGAACAGTTTCGGATGCCTGTAATTCTGTTACTGGACGAGGTTTTGGGACATCTTTCTGAGGGAGTTATTCCACCGAAACCGGGCAGCTTTGAAATTATAAACAGGACTAAAACGACAGCTTCTCCAGAGGACTATGTCCCGTATGATACCTCTGAAGGCGATGTTCCGCCTTTTGCTCCTTATTTCGCCGGGTACAGGTGGCATACAACCGGATTAAATCATGATCGTACGGGATTTCCGACTACTGATCCTGATACTGTCACATTTGACGAGAAACGTCTGATGCGTAAAGTAACCGGTAATCGAGAATTGATTGACAAGGTCGAATATTTTCAGGCAGACGACGCTGAGATTGGGATATTTGCATTCGGTTCGACAGCGCGCGCGGCAATGGTTGCAGTGAAACAGGCACGCGCGAAAGGGATTAAAGCTGGGTTGATGAGACCTTTAACAATATGGCCCTTCCCAAACAATCAGGTGCTTGCCTTTTCAAAACAAGTCAAGACTATAATTGTTCCGGAAATGAACCTTGGGCAGATAGTATATGAAGTTGAAAGATCGGTTCATTCGGATATGCCGATTCATAGAATTAATAGAGTCGGAGGGGTGCCTATTAACCCCTCAGAGATTTTAGCCGGAATAGAGGAGGCAGCCTGATGTCATTCGATTATAAACCATACCTGCGTTATGAGAAACTTCCGCACATGTGGTGTCCCGGCTGCGGGATAGGCATTGTGGTAAAAGCGATGATCCGTGCATTTGATGATCTGGAATGGGATCCGCGTGATATAGCGGTAGTATCTGGAATCGGATGCACCAGTCGTGCTCCGGGATACCTGAACATGAACACACTACATACCACACACGGTCGTGCTTTAAGCTTTGCTACCGGAATAAAAATGCATCGTCCTGATGGCAATGTTGTTGTTATCGCAGGTGATGGGGATTCGACTGCCATTGGCGGGAATCACCTGATTCATGCCGCGCGAAGAAATATTAATATTACCATGATAGTAAACAACAACAATATTTATGGAATGACCGGCGGTCAGTATTCACCGACAACTCCACTTGGTGCAAAAGCAGCTACAGCTCCGTATGGAAATTTGGAACCCAGTTTTGATTTACCACATTTGCTGAGAGGTGCCGGGGCTTCATTTGTCGCACGCGGGCATGTCGGAAATGGAAGACAGCTAAGTACTATCCTGAAAAAAGGATTTGCGCACAACGGATTTGCATTCATTGAAGTGGTATCAAACTGCCATACTCAATTCGGACGGAGAAACAGAATGGCCGATCCCATGAATATGATCAAATGGATTTCCGACCGAGCAAAACCATTGAAAAAATTCGGGCAAATGGAAGAAGACGATAAGGCAAAGTATTTTCCAGTGGGAGTCCTTTTTGAAGAAAAAGACCGTCCGGAATATACCGCGACCTACGAAAAACTGATTAAGAAGTTGAGTGCTTAAGACTACCGGGTATTCCGGGCAGTTATCATTCTGGAGTAAAAATGCATTTTGAAGCTCGATTCTCAGCCGTTGGCGGTCAGGGTATTATCCTGGCTGGAACAATCATTGCGGATGCCGCTTTTCTTGAAGGGTTGTATGCCGCAGGTTCTCCTACATATACTGCTCAGGTCCGTGGGGGTCCTACAAAAGTAGATATTATTGTTGATTCCGAGGAGATCCTTTTCCCACGAACTGCAGAAATAGATTTTTTCCTTTCTTTGGCAACAAATTCATACAAAAAATTTGGTACCGACCTTAAAGAAGGCGCGATAGTAATGATCGATCCGGCGTTAGTCACAATTCCTGATGAACACCGGGAGCTTTACAAAGTCTATGAGGTTCCGATCATTCAGCTTACCTCTGATAAAATGGGACGGATGGTATATACTTCTGCTGTTGCGTTAGGGACAATGGTTGCCCTGACAGATGTTGTCTCTGAGGAATCGATACGAAAGGCTTTGAAAACAAGAGCACCTAAAGGAACTGAATCGTATAATATGAAGGCGTTGTCGATTGGGATTGATTACGTCAAAGAAATGCTGGCAAAAGGTGTAACAACCTGACAGGTTTTACTTATCTGAATGCTTTACAGCAAGAAGTTGGTAATTTGAACCGCAATGAAATTGTTGCGGTTTTTTTGTACTATCTTGGGGTTGCCCGAAGCTACAATTAAAAGGCACCTGGGAGGAGCGAATATGGTTTCGGTTTTCCGGTACTGAGTTTGATACGACCACCTCGAGGTACATAAAGCGGACAATGATCCCAGTTGCTGTCAATGTTTCTCATGCAGAGGCAATCATCAGGTTCTACGTCCTCCCCCAAGGAATTTAAGACTTTTGACCATTTTGATGGATCTGATTTACGCAAGAGACATTCTGCGTCTCTAATAGCCGGTGGTACCCAATCTTCAGATGGATCACCCGTGGACAGCAATGAGAAATGCGCACAAATCATATGAGGTTCCTTCATTTCTTAAACATGAGACAAAACGTTGGCAGAGAATGTTCACAGGTGAAATATCGTAATAATGCTGCGAGAACGCAACATATTATAGATGGCTGATAATTTAGATTATTAAACTTCAAAGGATTAAATCACAGCGATAAATTATGATTCTTTTTCAACTTCTTCTTCATTCGCCAGATTTTCTTCAATTGACTTTTCTACTTGAGATGCGTTTTCATCTGAAAAGCTGGATGTAACAGCCTTTCCTGCTATTTCTGCATGCTCAGAATCCTGAGAATTTTCTTTCCGCACCCCATAATACCTGGAAGCAAACAAACCTGCTCCGACAAATAATGCAACTAATCCAAAACCTAAAGCTTCAATGTCTGTCCCGCCAATGAAGTAGATCGCTGTTATTGCAAAACCGAATCCGATCAATACAAAAGACCAGGTAAATGGATACTTGGATTTTGGTTTGGAATCAGGAATCCTCATCGGTAAAGGCTGACCTTTTTCAATAGCGAGCATCCGTTCCTTGTGTTCAAGCTCATTTATTTTATATTTACGGTTAATAGCGAAAAGGAAAATTGAAATAACAGCGAGAAAAGCAATAATACCAATAATTTGTCCTATTATTGGAATCATCAATGCCAAGTTTCCTGAATCCATGATAACCTCTTAAATTTAACGTTGTTTTGAAGGGTGCAACTTTCTGCTTTCGTTCATTTGACGGGTCAATAATCTGGAAGGTTACATTGTGGTTTCAGTTGAGAGACTATCATTATTAAGTAAGAGTTTCTCGATAGCTTGACTTTGACGCTAAAACTTATCAATATGGAAATAGCTGTAGGGGTCTCTGTTTTCAGCGTTCCTGTAATTGTACTACTGTAACCCTTCAGCTAATTTGCGGGTCATATGTTATGAGGAAATGAAGATGTCTGCAATAGATCATCGGCAGGCAATCAAGGGAGGCAGTGCTGAACGAAGCGGGTTTGATTAGAAAAGCCCAGTCCGGGAATGCTGAAGCTTTTCGCAGGCTGGTTGAAAAGCATTCGCCTGTCATCTGGACTGTAATAAATCGTATGACCTTGGATCCGGCTTCGGCGGAAGACTACTTTCAGGAGACAATTATACGCTTCTGGAAAGGACTGCCATCTTTTAAGGGGGAGAGCAAACTATCAACCTGGTTATATAAGATTGCATACCGAATTTGTCTTGACGGTATAGAGGCCGGGAAGAGGAAAAGCAGAGAAAAGAGTCTTGATGAATCTCTGGAAGAAAAAGGTATTGAGTTTGAATCTATTGATTCGTCAGGTGAGAAAATCGAGAATGATATTGCGGCGCGTGATGCAATAGAAAAAGGTTTAAACAAGTTAAATCCGGAATGGAGAACCATGTTGATACTGTACTACTGGAAAGGTTTGTCAATGTTGGAGATCTCGGATATAACCGGACACCCTGTAAATACGGTTAAGGTCTATATGCACAGGGCGCGTGCGCAGTTACGTAATATTTTAAAAGTAAACGGATTCCCTCAGGAGTAATAATTGGAGCAGAAGAAAGATAATCTTCTTGAACTGATCCCGGCTTACAGACGTGGAGAGTTGACGCCTGCTCGCGCTCATGAAGTAGCAAAAGCGCTGGCAGATGATACTGAATTCGCGCTTGAATCTGAGAGGGAAAAAATCATAGTGGATACCTTATCTGAAATAAAGGAAAGCCCACCACCAAGAAAACTGCTTGCCCGGGCTGTAATGCAGGCGGCTGGTGAAAATCCTCCTAAACACTGGCTCAGTATTGAAACCCTGCTAATCGCAATTGGAGTAGGTGTTGCTTGCGCTGCAGTCGCACAATTATTAACCAGCCGTATTAATCTGCCTCTGGCGAGCGAATTGTTGCTTAGTGTAGCAGAGTTAGCAGCAGGGAACGCCCTGGGTTTCTACGTGTGCATTATCATGGGGATTGTTATTTTCCTCGGTGTCGGTGCCTGGCTTGCCGTTCGATCAATACGTTAATTTCAATGCATTATTTGCGCTCGCTTCGCATTATTTGCGCGGAATTCATTCCTTTGGCATCGGGTTATTCTCCAGCTTCATTTCAAACTCTTAATAGTTAATCCTTTAACGATAAGCCATCTTAAATAATTATGCCTCAGGAGCCTTTCTTTATGGTATAAATATTGCATGTAAATTAAATGCTAAATACTTGTCATTTCTCTACGAGGAGAGAGTATTCATTGGAGTTAAGGGAGAATATTTTAAAAGAGGTTTGTTTACAAGATAAGAATAACATATATTGCGAAATTGTTGAAAAAAGATTATTCATTTAAGGTATATAAATTTTGCTTTTCTTTTTTGAGTTCCGCGACATTATATCGACTAAGTCGCAATCTGTAGTTTTTAAATTCTGCATTTCCCAATTCAGGGTAATGCGCAAACAACCGATTTTTTAGGAGGTGCTTACTATGCACATGGAGCTGAATCGGAGCCGTAAGGGCTTCACGCTGATCGAAATTCTGGTAGTGGTTGTGATTATTGCTATTCTTGCCGCCATCTCAGTTCCGATCTACATTGAATACGTTCGTGGTGCGCGCGCCGCAGATGCCCAATCCCAGATTGGCGCTATCTACAATGCCGCAAAAATGTATGTCCAGGATCGTGATCGTTCGCCGACGGATATTAACGAACTCGAAGAGTTTGGTTATCTCAATATCGATGAATCGGTACACAGGTCATGGCAGTTCACTGTCAACTGGCCTGAAACGATCGAAGCGGTATCCACTGATGAGATGCGAGGAGGCGCTGGTAAAATGATTACCTATGACGTCCTCCAGGGTATTTTCTATGGTTATGGATTACCGACAGATGGTGAGACGGAAGATTTTTAGTTAAAGTTTGAGTTGATCGAGCGCCGATGGAAGGGATCGGCGCTTGGTCAAGTTATTTCATCAACACATTAACCCCGACAGTGGCGAAGAGATGTTAAACATTAAAGAATTACTCAGGTTTACGGTTGAGAATGGAGCATCTGATCTTCATCTTTCAACGAATTCCACTCCGATGATTAGAATAGACGGGCATCTTCAAAGACTGGATTTGCCTGCTCCTGACGATGCGGGACTCAGAGAAGCGATTTATACTATCCTGACGCAGGATCAGATTGAGCGACTGGAAGAGATGAAAGAGATTGACCTTAGTCAAAGGTTAGAGGAACTTGCTCGATTTCGTGTAAATGTATTCGAGCAGATCATGGGGATCGCTGTAGTCTTTCGTGTAATACCCACGGAGATCAAGACTTTTGAAGAGCTTGGGTTGCCGGAGGTTTTACGTGAACTTTCTATGCGTGATCGTGGGCTGATTCTGTTAACGGGACCAACAGGTTCCGGTAAAAGCACAACCCTTGCCACTATGATAGATAACGTTAACGAAAAGAAAAAACTACATATAATAACAATTGAAGATCCGGTTGAGTTTTTCCATTCATCGAAAAACTGCATGATTAACCAGCGAGAGCTGGGGGCCACTACACATTCGTTTTCAAATGCCTTGCGATCAGCGCTTCGTGAAGATCCTGATGTGATCCTCATTGGTGAAATGCGTGATCTTGAAACTATTTCACTCGCACTGACTGCGGCTGAAACAGGACATCTGGTATTAGCAACCTTGCATACCAGTTCGGCAGCGAAAACTATTGACCGGATTATTGATATTTTCCCCGCATCACAAAAAACACAAGTAAGATCAATGTTGGCAGAATCTCTTGAAGCAGTCATCTCCCAGAAGCTGTTACCTCATAAGGACGGCAAAGGCAGGTGTGTTGCGACTGAGGTTATGATTGCCAATGTTGCAGTGAGGAACCTGATCCGTGAGGATAAAATCTATCAGATACCTTCCGTCGTGCAGGCTGGCGGCAAAGAGGGTATGCACTTACTTGATCAGGATCTACAGCGTTTGATGCACCAGGGACTAATTGACAGAGAAACTGCTGCTTATGTGGCGGATAATCCAAAACTTTTCGAAGTCGATTTGTCGTCCTGATTAACCCTTTTACGAGGGAGTGGCCCATGAGATACCAAGTTATAAGCAAGCTGAGAAAAATAGGCGGACTGTTGAAGCAGCGTCATGGGGGCCTGACTATGTTTGAGCTGGTAATCAGCTTATTTATTATTACGGCAACCAGCGTAGCCGTTGCGTCAAGTTTTTACACGGCGAACGGTGAATTAAATCGTCAAAGACGTCGAACTGTCGCTAATCAGCTATTGAAAGCCGAAGCTGAATTCTGGAAGGGGAGAATACATTCTGCTTTTCCCTCTCCATTTGAAATGCAGCATCCGATACCAAATCCAAACAACCCTATTCCTTTGGATCCTGATGTGACGGGAATGCATCGTACCTATGCAGAGGTTTGGAAAAAGTCTATCAGAGCGGTGGACGTTCCACAAACAGCATTACGACCAGACTGGTATGAGATAGTTGTGTCGGTGGAGTATGATGAGGAACCGGTTGACGGAGTTATTCAATTTACAGGGCGCCATCCCAAGCCTAAAACGGTGTACTTGGAATTGGTTGTACCATTTTTACCATCTTCAATATAAGGAGGACTGAAAAATGAGTATTTCTCGTATTGCCGCCTCCTTGAGGCTGCTAAAATTGAACAGGAAACGGCGCGGCTACACTATGATGGAAGCTATATTAGTGCTCGCTATCGGCTCGATTCTTGTTTTTGGATTAGGTATATTGGTGATTTCTGTCAGGGAAAACATTTGGATCAACACCCAGTTAAGGAATGCAGAAGAGTACGGAAAGAATTATTGCCATACCTGGGAAAAAGTTGTCCGTAATGCGGTTGGTACCAGAATAAGAAGAGTTGGTCCGCCGGCAGAGTTTGAAGCGGAATATATGGATCCTGATGATCCAATTCATAACAATAGCATTAAGGATTATCTTTTCAAATTCAACAATGCTAAATCCATTCCTGAAATTCGTGTGAATGGACGAGTTAGATACTTTGAAGTTGCGGATAATTATACAAAATTTCCTCCTTCAACGGATCGCAGAGATAACTTTGAGGTATATAGAGCTGGAAGAAAAGGCTTTAAAATTGAGAGATGCACAAGAGCCAATATTCCAGCATCTTATCGTGATAAATTCCTGACTATGTCATTTACAATTTTGTACCGGCGTGAACCGACATTTACCGGTGGACGCTGGTTTAGTAAAGAAATTCCATTTACCGCATCGGCTTATACTGTTAATACAAGTTGGCCGGTGAATTATTTGGATAGCTCTTTGGTTCCGTAAACCGGAACCTGGGAGTTGTTTTGGCCATCGTAATTGAAAATTCCGGAAAATTCCGGACTCGCTCCATCCGGCGAGGAAAAAACACCCGTCTCTTTGGTGATGCGCTACCCCAAGCATACTTTGGAGACTGATATGAGGGTTAAATTGTTAAAAATACGTCACGGCAGCATTATGATAAACACGTTAATAATAGTGTTTTTCCTGATAGCAACAGGAACAGCATTTATGATGTGGGCTGTTGACGAGAGTTATCAGGCTGATTTCGACCTGGCAAGAACACAAGCTTACTATGTCGCTCAGTATGGTATCTTGTCGCAGGTTTTGAAGACCATGCGTACCCGTACGCAAAACGCTCTCCCTGCCGGGTATGAGCGCTTAACGGACGGGACATGGAATCTTGAAGCCAGCTCTGAATCTATCGGCAGCTTTGTTGATGCCGGTATCCGTCGAGTTGATAGTAATCAGGATGTAAATATCTTCCAGACGATTAACCAGTATGATCTTGAAGCGTCAGGAAGAGTAGCGGTAGGCGGACCATTTGGTCAAGTTACCACTATTGAGCGCGAAGTGTCCATGAGAACTCAACTGCGTACCTATGCAAGCTATATGTACCTGACGAACGAAGAAACGACCATGTTCAATGAGATTATATGGTTCTGGACACCTGATACGCTATATGGCAGGGTACATTCTAACAGCCAGATCGGTATCAAGTTTGCTCCACAATTCCTGGGTCCGATCAGTACCACTGAGGATAGATTCGTCTATTTCTCTGCAAATCCATACTTTGCCTTCGATCCGGTTTTTAATGCACCGCATGTGTATTTTCCCAGTACGGCTGAGAATCTTCGTGGTGGAGCTGCGTCCGGTGGAACATTCTTTACAAATCAGGACGGTGCAGTGCAGTCACGGCTGCGCGGTCTGAACGGCGGTTGGTTCCTGGAACAATGGTCTGCGGGAATCCCTTACGATAGTTCACGGATTGATAACAGCGTGTCCATCTCCTATGGCTCGAACGTTGCCATATTTATTGAGGGCAATTGTCAGTTAGCTGCCTCAATGGGTCAACATCCCACAGGTTTTGGCGGGATTAATGGAGTCATTCACGGATCAGTGACTGTTGGTACTTCCGGTGACCTTGAACTTTGGGACAATGTTATTTATTCCAGCTATAATGCTAATACTATTCCGGATACTTTCCCTTCCGAATATGGAGATATTTGCGGATTAGTCAGCGAAGGCAGGATTCTGATTAAAGATGTAGATCCCAATGGTCGTGGGGATGGTCGATCACAGCCCGGCGGTCATAATAGACAGCATATTGTAATTACGGCTGCCATGGTTGCGCTTGGTGAATCATTCACGTTTGAACATCAAAACGACTCCTGGAATACCTATGTCTGGTGTACATGTCCAGGTGAACATTGTGGTCAGAGCGATGAGCGAGGATCTATTTGGTTGCGTGGTGCGGTTACGCAAATGAGACGTGGTTACGTTCACAGATCGAATTGTGGCGGATCCGGTTATGCAAAGGATTATTATTACGATTTCCGTCTTGAAACGACACCGCCGCCATTTTATCTCGAAGCGACCGATGATGAAGGCGCAAGTCTGTTTGATATTGTGTGGTGGAAGGAACACGATCCACACGACGGCAGACCGTAGATGCCAGATGCCGGCTTGAAAAGTAAGTCATAAGCAAGATTGATTTTTTCAAGCATGTTAAATCTGGCACAAAGTGAAAACCAGCTTTTACTTTAGTTGTCTGGTTGATTTATTAATCTGGCAAATATGAGAGAAGTATAACGGTTTGGAAGAGGGAGAAGGACTCCCTTTCCATATAGATGCAGTTCTGTACCCTGAAAGCAGCGGCTATGCGTCGTATGTATTTGGGTCATACGACACTGGCGTGCATTTTCCAGGGTTCGGAGCTATTGTAATTCGGTAGAGGCCTATGTTATCAATTGGCAGTAAAATCCGGGTGGGACTTGACGTAGGAAACCACTCAATTAAGGCTGTTGTTGTCGAGAGAGCAGGGCAGCGTTATAAGATGCTTGCTCGTGCACATCGACAAATTTATAGCGGCACACAAAAGTATAATCCGGATGGACCGAAACGCAGTCAAGTTGTCCCACTGTTGGTCGATCTGTTTAAAGAGCTGAAAATTCAGCCTAAAAAACAGAAAGATATCCGAACTTTACTCGCAGGACTTCAAGTCGCAGCCAAAGAGATCATCGCGATCCCATTGGAAGAAAAAGAGATGGCTTCAGCAATGTTGCTCGAAGCTCGAAAGCATATTCCGCTTGACGGTAGTGAAACCCAGGTGGATTATATGATTCTTGGTGAGGATATAAAAGAGCCTGAAAAAGTGCGTGTGCTTGTGGTTGCTACAACCAAAAAGTTGTTTAACGCACACCTTGAGACTCTTGCAGAGCTTGAGATCAGACCCACCATCGTTGAAGTTGAATCGTTGGCTTTTGCTAACTCCTACATGGCATTCAACGAAATGCCTGACGATGGCGTTGTGGTGATTCTCAACATTGGTTGTCGTAAAACCAGTGTCACCGTCGTCGGTCGAAAAGACATGTTCTTCAGCCGTGAATTAACAATCGCCGGAAACACCTTCACTGATTATTTAATGCAGATTTATGGTCTTAAATATCAGGAAGCTGAAAAGGTGAAGATTGAGCAGGGTATGAATCCAGATTTGCCGAAAGTTGCAATTGAAGGTAAAGGATTGCGTCTGGCTTCAAAAGGTGTGATCGAACAGTTCGGCGAAGAGGTAAATCGTACTTTGCGATATTATGTAAAAGAAACCAGTCAGAGTTTCTTCACAAAATTTGTTCTCGTTGGCGGCGGCGCTGCTATGCCGGACATTCAAGAATACCTTGAGAACAAGTTCAATGTGACAGTAGAAGCTTATGATCCATTCAGTCATCTGGAAATTATTGGTGGGAATGGTGGTGGCCATCCCTCACAATATGCAGCGGCTGTTGGACTTGCGATTCAGGAGGATTAACAAATGACACGACAGTTTCACATAAATCTGAATCGTGAAGAAGGCTATTTACAGCGAGAAGCGAGAAGAGCGAGGCTTAGAACTCAAATCACCAATGTTATCGCTTCGGTTCTTCTCCTCATTATGACCTATCTGACGTTTGACAACGATAAAGAAATACGCGGGATCGTTGAAGGTAAGGAACTGCAATTAAGAAGAATTATTGCACAGATTGACTCTCTGCAGAAAGTCGGTCAAAACGTCAGCAAAGATGATGTGCTTGCGCTTGCTCGGTTGGATCGTGACAGAGTTCTCTGGACGAAAAAATTCTTTGCCATGGCGGAACGTCTTCCTAAGAAGGTAGTAGTTACCGGTCTTAAGCTTCAACGTGGCAAGTTACTTATTAATTCGATGACAGAAGTTATCAGCGATGAGCGTGACTTCGATAATGTTAAACTGTTCATGGACCGATTACGCGCTACACCGCTTTTCTTTGAAGATATCAGTGCAATGAAATTCAAGGAGAGTACGCGTTTCGTAAAGCATGAGCAGGAGCTTTTGGATTTCTCGGTAGTGTGTGATATTCGTGCTTCTGAAACTACTCGTTCGCGCAGAAGCGGTACACGTAGAACCGCACCAAGCACAGGAAGCCGTTAAAGGAGATTGACGATGAAAAAACTTATTTATCTCTTCACGCTGTTCATTCTCTTCGGTCTTGCTGTATTTGGCTATTACCGATTTGAATATCCAAAACTTCCGCGAGAGATTGAAGCTCTTAACAAGCGGATCAAGGCGAAGAATGAAAAACTGATCAGCGCTCAAATTCTTGCTCAGGAACTAGACCTTGTAGCAAAACTTATTGATCGTAACCTTGCTATAAGTGCAAAAGATTCTCTTGCGCAAGATGCATCGCTGCCGTTCCTCGAATATACGACAACGATGCTGAACGATCTTAAAATCAAGCTGATAACCCTTGAGCCGAGCAGGCGGCGTGTTACCAGGCATGATTATGTAAAAACATCGTATGAGTTAGTCGTAGAGTGTAGTTATGAGGAATTTGGAAAATTTATCAACGATTTGGAGAAATCCGAAAGAATAATATCTATTGAAGAATTTGAACTACAGAACAAGCTCCAAAAGGTTATGTCCCGGAAGGAGCGTGAAAGATTCGATACTCACATTTTTGAGTTGAAGATCAGTACGTTAACTCTTATTAAACATACATAGTGGAGCGGACGTGATCAATCGAAGAATTGAAGTATTTGCCAGTTTGCTGTTGTTACTGATTGCGATTGTCGTCGCTGTCGGAATATTTCAATGGTATCGTGTCGACAAAGAGATAGATGATATCCATGCCGAAGATGCCAGGATGGTTATTGGCCAGGATGAAAAACTTGCCGAAACAGTACAGCAATTGGAGAACACTTTAAAGGAGCGGCTTGAATACCAGTTTGACATTAACATTGATCCATTAGATCTGACAAGAGTGATCACCAGTAAGAAGATTCTGGAAAAAATGGGTGTTAATGAATTCGAGCGCAGCAAACATGAAATGCGTCTCTCGGCAACTATTGTTGGTGGAGATGGCGAATCGGCGATAGTTTTAAGATTTATGGGTTCAAATCATATTCTTCGGGTAGGCGATTTGATTTCGGGATGGAAAGTTTCAGAGATATCCCGAAAGTCAGCACTCCTGACTCGTGGAGGAGCTAAGAAGAAGCTCGTTAATGAGAGAGCACCTGAAAGTCTTGGAGACCCCGGCTTGATATTAAGTGTCGGCGGTGAAGATGTGAAAGTTGCAACTGCAATTAATTACTAAATGAGTAATTGGAATAGTGAAAACAACAAAAAACAAAGCACTGATCTACGTTGATCCAGGGAGAGGCCTTATGTTTCGAACCGGCATCCCCGTGCTGATGATATTGCTGATGATGGCATTCGGCATTACTTCAGTCACAGGTCAAACTCAAGTTGATGTTGATGTATCTTCGGAAGAAAGTTCCGATGACCAACCTGAGTTTTTTAGCGACCCAGGGTTGCAGAAAACTGTAACAATTGATGCGGACGATGCGAGTCTGCCTACGGTACTGTCTATTTTGGCAGCCGAAAGTGGATATAACATCGTAACCGGACCAGGAGTTAACAAGGAAGAGCGGATATCTATCCATTTGAAAGAAACCCCGATTGAAACGGCAATGAACCTTGTTGTTCGCGCCGCAGGATTATCCTACGAGATAGTCGGGAATTCCTTTCTTATTGCCACAAGCGCAAAACTGCGGGAAAAAGTAGGTGTAACATCCTATGTAATTGAACTGCAATATGCGAATGCGGAAGATATCAAGAAACTCCTTGAAGAATTTGGCGCAGCTATCACTGTGGACAAAGGAGGGAATAAATTACTCCTTCTGACAAGTCCCAAGGTGATACATGAAATTCTGCGGGTAATCAAAGAAGTTGACAAGCCACCGCTTCAAATTATGTTGGAAGCGAGGATTATCGAAGTTGCTGTGGAAGAAGAGGAAAAGCTTGGTATTGCCTGGAACAGGATGCTGAGTTATGAATCCATCCTCTACGAAGGTCCTGAGCTTCCTCAAACATCTGGTGGCGGAAGCATTGAAACTTTCCGTGGTCAGATGCCGCTTGTCGAGGTAAACGACCTGAACAACTTTGGTTTCATTGGAAGGCAGCAGCCAGTATTTGACTTCGCAATCGATTATTTGCTGAAGAACAACCTCGCTGAACTTCTGGCGAACAGCAAAATTGCGACGATGAACAACGAAGAAGCTGTCATTGAAGTTGTGGATGTAATTCCATTTATCATGTCCGCCGGTGGTGTTGGCGGTCAGGTTCAGACTCGTGAAAAAGACGTTGGCGTGAAGTTGTATATTAAACCATCGGTGAATACCGACGGTTATATTACAACTATTGTCAAACCGGAAGTATCTAACGTCTTCCAGCTGATTGGTCCTGACCAGAACATTCCCTGGATTGTTAAAAGGTTCTGTACGACTCAAATCCGGGTAAAAGATGGCGAGTCTATTGTTATTGCTGGTTTGTTGGGTATCAACCGCAAATATACGATGTATAAGGTCCCGTTCCTGGGAGATGTACCGTTTATAGGTGGACTCTTCAGGCATAAGTCAATACAGAATAAGAAGACGGATCTGATTATCCAAATTACTCCTCATATTATCGATGAAACAGATTCTGGAATCGAAAAAAGCAAATTGATAGAACGTATTGAAGAATATGTTACTGAATCTGAAGCAGAGATTAGATCTAAGCTGGAAGAATCCGATGAATCTTCAAGCAAGATGGAAAAAGCTGAAGATGCCCCGAAAGCATCTGAAGTTGATGAGGATCTGGATTTGCTTAAGGAATCCATGCAGGCTGAATGACGGTTCGTGTGGTTAATATGCGCAACGCCTTGGCTATAGCGGGTATCTTTTTAATGCTGATTCCTGTTGTCACCAAGGCGCAGCGAGCGGTTTCCGGGATCGGAGGAGTTGGTACTCCTCAGGTCACGAGCGGAACAAGCTTTGAAGCATTCAGGCAGACGCCGCGGACACCATTGACAGAAGAACAGGCTCTGGAAACTCCTGTTGATCCTGAAACCTATATTCTTGGTTCCGGTGATTTAATCGGCATCTCGATAATGGGAGGGATTGACCAGGTTTTCGAAGCGAGGGTTTCCCCAGAGGGGAACCTGATGATTCCAATGTTACCGATATTACACATTGGAGGAATGACACTCGCAACGGCTGCAGATTCTGTTAATAATCAGTGGGGCAATCGCTTCCCGGAAACGACAATAAAGATTTCGCTCATTGAAATTCGTTTATTCCGTGTAACAGTAGCTGGCGCTATAGTACAGCCAGGGACGTATTTCCTGACTCCTGTAGATAGAGTGTCAATGCTTGTGGAAATGGCTGGCGGTATTCTTAATGATGTGTACTGGCGTGATTATTATGCGCCGGAACTTCAAAAGCCTTTTGAAGACATTGAGTCTTTGAAGAAAAAGTACAAGATACCATTTTCCAGCGAACGCTTTGCGACACTTTATCGTCAAGATGGATCAGAATTACCGGTTGACTTGTTGCGTTTTGAACGAGAAGCGGACGAGGAGGCAAATCCTCTATTGAAAGATGGGGATCGTCTGGTCGTTGCTTTTAAAAGTGAGAACGCTCCATTTGTAGCAATTTCAGGCGGTGTGGCTATACCTGGAAGATATGAATGGAAAAACAACGACAGGCTGAATGATCTAATCAGGCTTGCAGGCGGACTTTTACCTGATGTCGATTCAAGTAATGTTCAACTTACACGTTTCAGTGAAAACACTATTGCTGAATCATTTGAACTGGATATTACTGAAGAATCTGGCTCAAACTTTGAGTTGCAGCCGGCTGATCTGGTATTAATCAGGAGAAAAGCCGGCAGGCAGAGAATGATATCGGTCGAGGTCAGGGGAGAAGCAAATTTCCCAGGGGTTTATCCGGTTATCGAAGGTAAAACCACCTTGAATGAAATCATTGATCAAGCTGGTGGCTTAAGTAACCATGCCTTTATTAAAGGAATACAGGTTTGGCGACAACGGGAATCTGAAAATTTGATTTCAGTCGGTGACCGTTTGAAAAAAAGTGATCCGATGAGCTGGGAAACTATTGACCGTCAGTTTTACAGGTTAAATTACCGGTGGCAAGAGTATGACAGGCTGGGTGGGGAGCCTGGAGCTATCTTCAAAGAAGGCAGGAAATCACTAAATCCTTTGTTACATGATGGGGATGTGGTATTCGTTCCTAATCATGTAGAATCGGTGATTCTCATAGGGCAGGTAATAAATCCTGGTGTTTATCCTTATAAGGAAGGATGGGTGCTTAAGGACTATATTAATGCAGCCGGAGGATATTCAAAGAACGCTCGTAAGGGATTGATGAGAGTTTTGCCTTATGAGGTTTCAAGCTGGCAAAAACCCGGAAGATATACTGTAATAAATCCGGGCGATATGATCTTTATACCTGAGGCGCCGCATTTGATGCGTTGGATTATGTTTCAGGATTATTTGATGGTTGTCAGCCAGGCAGCGACTGTTATAGCGGTAATAGTGAGTTTACGATAATATTAAGTATCTTAAAGTAGTATATAAAAAAACAATTTTTTCCGGCGGAGGGCGTTGGAAGAAATTATATCGAGTGTCAAAGGAAGATTTGATAATAATCAGCAACCATGTGATTTTTCAAATTATTCCAGTGGCAGTAAAAAAATGGATGAGACTTCTGAGGGCAGAGGGATTCATTCGATTGAAGAAAACCCTGAACCAACAAAATGGTTTCCCGTTTCGGCCACAAACGGGATTGAGAACAACACTTATCCTAAGGTGAAGTTCCCCGAACCATGACCTTAAACGAGACAGCAGCATCCCCGTTGCAGGTCAAAAGGCGAAGGATTAATTCGCCGCAACAGGAGGAACCAAAAATGAATAGTAAATCGTGGCACGTTTCAGGTGTATTGATATTAGCTCTATTCCTGATATTTACAGTTTCGTGCGAAAAAACAGGAACAACTGACGATGGTGGAACAACTAATCAAACAAATGATGCACAGGTACATTCCATTTCACTCAGTTTCGACCGGAGTTCAATAAGCTCTTTCCTTGGCAGGGTAGATACTGTAATGGTTACTGCCAAAGCCTTGGACGAAAATCAGGTCGGTATTGAAAACGTCGAAGTAGCGTTTTCGCTATTGGATGATAGTCCTGGAGCGCTTATCGAAATCGACACGATCACAAGTACACAGGGCGACTACCGCGCGTATTACGTTCTGGAACTGAGATCGGAAGCACCACAGGTTGCGAGGATCAAAGCTGAGGTTATTGCAGCGGGACAGGATGTAGTCGAAAATATCCCGATTACAGCTAAAGATATTGTCGTTTCAATTACTGCTCGCAATGATTTTATCAGGGCAGCCTTCAATGATTCCGTTGGGACCGACCTCACTGTGAGAGTCACTGATATTTCAGGAGTTGGCATTAACGCAATTCCTGTAAGAGTTGAAAAAATCAGTGGAACGGATGATGCGACATTAACACCCGTTAATGAAACAGGTGTTACAGGGACAACAATCTCTAACTTGGACATACAACAGCTTGTTAAGGAAGAAGTTGTACAGGTTATAGCTTATGTTGATGTCCCGACGTTCAAAGCGACTCCAACTAAGGGTGTGGGCGTATTGAAAGATCGTCTGGGTAGTCTATTCAGGGGCAGCCGGGATGCTAATCAAGCAGAGCTTGACGGTGCCGGTGGCAGTGGAAGGTTCATGTCAAGTGTTCTTTCAGATACTGTGACCGTGACAATGACAACCTATAACGGTTTGATCGATTCCGTATATCTCTACATAAATCCACATGAGATGACAATACCTGAAGATTCGTCAGGCGTTGCAACTGTTTATGCGATTGCATTCGATGAGTCAAAGGTTGGAATCCCAAATCTGCAATTCCATTTCTCAATCGAGGATACAAATACCGCTTCTCCAAGCCCGACCGGTAGAATTACGTCTCCGGTTGTCACCGATACCAGTGGTGAGGCGCGGTCAACAATCCATACAAGCCGGCAATTTGGCACTTGGTGGATTTTGGCGGCTGCAGGAGCAGATACATTTAGAACTCAAATGACAGTCAATGTTGCTCCCGGATTAGGCGGAGATTTGGCGATTATTGCGACTCCTTCTTCGATCTATGCTGACATGGGAATCACAAGAGCCCAGGTTACTGCTACTCTGAAGGACAATAACCAATCGGCAGTCGTAAACGACACGATTAAGTTCGCAGCAATCGGCGGTGGTTCTATTGAGGGATTTGCTATCACTGATGATCATGGTGTCGCAACCGCGACATTCATTGACGATGGCTCTACCGGTACAACCCAGATAATAGCGCGTTACTCAAAGGGAAATCTTAATCTCTTTGAATCTGTTGACGTTGTTGTTCTCGAGAACCGAATTATTGAAGAACTGCTTCTATTCACACCAGGGACTCAATACCAGGTTTCAATGGCTGATTCCTTCGAATACCGGGTTAATGTCCGGTATGACAGTGGTGAGTTGGCAGTTGTAGGGACACCGGTAAATTTTGAAACCAGTACCTTGACGGGCGCAAGTTTCGATCCAAATATTGCTATATGTGATGACAACGGTGTTGCCAGGACTTCTTTCTATCCGGGAACCACGGCAGGAACCGATACAGTTTTTGCCAGGGCAGGTGAGGGACAAATTGGTGGTGAAGTTCATTCACTGCACATTCCGGTTGAGATTACTCCGGTTGATCCTTCAAATATTCAAAACCTGCGGGTATTCAACCTGGACGGAAGCGAATTCTACACCAATCAAAGAGATGCCGGTATTGTTACCTGTGTAGTTCAGGATACATTTTTTAATTCTGTCAATGATGGATTTACCGTTAACTTCACTTCAACTATTGGAACAGTCACTCCTTCTGGAAGGACTGTGACACATGAAGATCCTCCTGGTTCAGGCAACTGGCTAAAAGGTTTTGTACAGGTTTCATATACACCTGGAACACAAGCCGGTCAGGCACGTGTCATCGCCAGGTCAGGGAATGCAGCCGATTCAAGTGACATCATGATCCATTCGGGCAGACCACAGGCGCTTAACTTAAGCGCAAATCTCCAGAAAATAGCTGCGCGTGGTACCGGTGGAGTGGAGACCGCTCGTTTGACGGCTTCCGTTACCGATCCAAATGGGAACCCGGTTGAGAATGAGACACTGGTATTCTTCAATATGGATCTCTTCCCACCTCCACGTGGTCAAGACGGTGCCAACCCAAGCATTAATGAATCCGACGGAACCGAGCCGGGTAACTTTTATCATCAACCGTTCGATTCTTCCTCAACCAACAACGGTACTGCGATGGTATCAATCAATTCAGGATCTTCGACAGGCCTGGTAAGAATCCGTGCCTGGACTCATATCTATCCGGAATTGGTTGGAACACCAGATGCTGACTCTGTTGTAGCGATTTTCACGGGCTTGGCGATAGTCGCAGGACCACCGGCATTCGCTGAAATCGATGTGAACGAAATCGGTGAAGATGGCGGTGGCGCAATCTGGAACGTCGAAGTCTCCGCGCGTATTTCTGATTTTCTTAACAACCCTGTTGCCGACAGTATCGCGGTGCAGTTTGAGATAATCGCAGGCGACGAGGGTAATAATGGACAAGCAACCATTGGGGATGGTTTCACTGGAAATGAAGATGTCTCCGGCGAGGTTTCACCCGGTGTGGCAAATACGATCATGTCATATCACAGCGCAGCAACAAACGATTCGGTCGAGATTGAAGCATCTTTGGTAAATAACAACATCCGTGGAACTTATCCCGATTTCAATCTACCTATTCAGGAAGCTGCCGGCGTTCTGTACGGTGACCCGACGAACTGGAACTTTCGCAATCAGCCTGCTCCGGCAGTGTTCGACATGAGTGTTTTCGTATATGATGGGCATGATCACTGTATTGACGATCAGCTTGTCCGGTTCTTGACGGATCGCGGTTTATATTATACCGCAGCCGCCGGTGGACAGGTTCGTAACGAAGCCATGACCGGTCCGAGAGATTATCCTGTTGGTCTTGACGGTGATATTTGTGGTTGGGCACATCGTTACCTGCGCATCACTTTTGATGATGCATTCCCGGATCCCAGGATTCTTGAAACCACGGCTACGGCTAATGTGGAAATCATTGGGTATCCTGACGCAGCGGTAGAACCAGTTACATTGAACTTAATGCATTAAGTCATTATACCGGCAATTGTTGTCGGTTTTAGTAACAAAAAGCCATTTACAGGTCAGGTTTCCGGTCGTATTATCGACCGGAAACCGAAACCTGCTTTATATGGGGTTTCAGCCTTTCAGTCGGTAGAGACCCCTTATTTAAATTGAATATGAAACGAGGTTGTAACGTATGGCTGAGTTAAGCGCTTTCCCTAAGTTGGGAGAAATCCTGGTTGCGGAAGGTTTTATCGAGCAAGAGCAACTGGACAGAAGTCTTGCCGAATCGGAAGAAAAGAATCTACGAATCGGCGAAGTGCTTATAGCTCTCGGCTTTGCAATGGAGGAACATGTCTATCTTGGATTGGCAAAACAGATGGGTGTTCCTTTTTATTCCAGCGAACAGGTGCTTGAAGGTAAAGAAGATATTGTAAGAATTGTACCGGAAGCATTTGCTAAAGAAAACAGTCTGATAGCAGTTAAATTAGCAGACGAAACTCTTACAATTGCAATGGCGGATCCTGATGACATTATCGCTATTGACAATTTAAGAAAACTGACTGACGAAGAAGGGCTGAAGCTTGAGCTGGCAATGGGAAGTCCACAGGCTATCCAGCATGCCATCGGCCAACTGTACGTTCGGATCAGGAAACAACAAGAAACATCTGAAGTCATTGGAGATCTGAAATTCTTTACCGAATCGGATGAAGGCGATGAAGGAATGGTCGATATGACCAAGGAGCACGAAGATACTGACGCTCCTATCATCAAGTTGGTAAACCTGATTATTGGCGAGGCTCTAAAAGAACGTGCCACAGATATCCATATTGAACCGCGTGAGGATCATGTGGTTGTCAGGTACAGGGTTGACGGAGTCTTGCTCGAGGTGATGAAACCGCCACGTAATGCGCATAACGGTATCGTCGCACGTGTCAAAATTATATCCAAATTAAATATCGCTGAAAAAAGACTGCCTCAGGATGGTCGTTTCACAATTAAGGCTAAAGACCGTGAAGTTGATGTACGTGTCAGCATTCTGCCAACAGTGAACGGCGAAAAGATAGTTTTGAGGTTACTTGATAAGGGCACTTTCGGTTTTACTCTTGCCACTCTTGGTTTCGAGGATCACCATTATAAGTTGTTTAAACGTAACATTATCAAACCTTATGGGTTGATAATCGTTTCCGGACCTACAGGCTCCGGGAAGTCCACTTCGCTGTACGCTTCACTACGCGAGGTTATGAGTGTTCAGGACAATATTACTACTGTTGAAGACCCTGTAGAATATCACCTTGACGGAATCAACCAGGTGCAGGTCAAGCCGAGAATTGGGTTGACATTTGCATCATCACTGCGTTCAATTCTTCGTCAGGATCCTGATCGTCTGCTGATCGGTGAGATTCGTGATGAAGAAACAGCAGATATTGCTATTAAATTTTCACTTACAGGTCACCTTGTATTTACCACAGTCCATGCTAACGATGCGCCATCTACTGTTACTAGATTGATAGATATTGGTGTTCCGCCTTTCCTGTGCGGATCCAGTCTATTACTTGTTATGGCACAGCGATTGGTTCGTACACTTTGTCCTAATTGCAAGACTGAGTATGAACCTACCGAAACCGAGTTGGATTACCTCGATCTCAACCCCGAAGACATCGAGGGTGTTACCTGGTATAAAGGTAGAGGCTGTGTACATTGCAGGGACACCGGATATTATGGCAGGACCGGTATTTTTGAATTACTGCCAGTAACTCACGAGATCAGGCGGCTTATTTATGATAATTCCAGCCAGGATGAGATTCGTGAATTAGCTGAGCATCAAGGGATGGAGACGCTCAGGCAGCAGGGGATCAGTAAAGCAAAACGTGGGATGACATCTCTTGCAGAGATCCTGCGTGTAACGACAGAATAGCTGCGGGATTGCAATATGCCAATTTTCGGTTACATAGTTACAGAGACAGACGGTACACGTCGTGAAGACCGCATTCGTGCAACGAATTATGAATCGGCGTGGGAGCAATTGACAAAACGTGGAGCGAAAATAATCTCGCTCAGAGAAATTAAGATCAGTGAGCAGGCACGCTCGGCATCAATCGTTGATCAAGTTTCTACCGCTATATATCGTCTTAAGACAAGAGTTCCACTGAATAACCTTGTTTTTTTTACACGCCAGCTTTCTACTATGTTCTCTGCCGGTTTGACGATTGAAAAATCTATCGCCAATTTGATGCAGGAAGAAAAACATCGTGGATTCAAAAAAACACTCGCTGAAGTAGCCAATGATCTAAAACGAGGAAAATCGCTTTCCGATTCGCTGGGTGAACATCCAGGAGTTTTTGACGCTCTTTTTGTAGCCTTGGTTAATGCCGGTGAAGTTTCAGGTTCTTTGCACGTAGTACTTCTAGAGCTTAGCAATTATCTTGAGTCAGTGGCAGATACGAAACGGAAAGTTGTTTCAGCCCTGGCTTATCCTACATTTGTTGTTATTTTTATGCTCGGTATCCTTGGTGCTCTGTTAGTCTTTATTGTTCCACAGTTTACAAGTATTTATAACAATTTTGGTGCAGAGCTTCCAATACAAACTCGAATTCTTGTAAGTGTCAGTGATACAGTTAGTGGGCACTTCATTGAGTTTACCGGTCTCGGTTTGGTTGTGCTCTTCTTCGGATGGATTATGACTCTAACCGAAAAGGGCGGTATAGCATGGGATACTTTCCGCATGAAATTCCCAGTCTTAGGGCAGTTGCACCATGATGCCATGATGAATCGTTTTGCAAAGACTTTCGGTATATTGATGGGAGCAGGTGTTCCTATTCTTGAGTCGTTAACTCACACGAAACGTGTTGTGAGAAATCATGTGGTTGAAAGAGCTATAGAGCAGTGTCAAACAATGATTCGCGATGGTTTCGCGGTGTCGGTTGCGTTGAAAAAGGTAAAAGTATTTCCTTCAACACTTATTCAGTTGGTTGCTACCGGTGAAGAAACCGGTGAAATGGATCAACTGCTTGACCGTGCTGCTTACTTCTACGAAAAACAGGTCGAAGCTGTGGTTGAACGGTTGACGAGCCTTATCCAGCCGCTTATGATTGTGCTGCTTGGTGGTGTTGTAATTATTATAGTAGTGGCAATTTATCTACCGATCTTTAATATCGGTCGCGCCTTGCGTGCCGGTTTAGGATAAAGAAAAATTCTTTCAGGGAGTTCGAGGGACGATCTAAAGTCGTCCCTTTTTTAATAATTTTATGATAGAGGAATTTACCACAAGCCTGCCAGTTGGATTTGTAATGTTTTGGATGGGCATCACGGGCGCGGTAGTAGGTAGTTTTCTTAATGTGGTGATTCACCGTGTCCCGAAGGGTGAATCTATTGCAAAACCTGCGTCTCATTGTCCCCAATGCAAATCCAAAATTCGCTTCTGGAACAATATTCCTCTGCTTTCATTTTGGCTGCTCAATCGGCGATGTCCAGATTGTGGAGCAGGTATATCAATAAGATATTTTATCGTAGAAGCACTTGGAGTAATCGCCGCAATTTTGCCGATTATGACTTACGGCGTGAGCTGGTTTGCTCTAAGCGGAATATTGCTCGGCTGGCATTTGATCGCGCTTGCAATGATTGACCTTGAAACATATACGATACCGGATCATGTAGTGCTGCCAATGTTGATCATTGGTCTTTTAATGGCTTTTGTCAGGGGTGGATTAGGCTGGGATCTGTTTAGTGAATCCGGTTTTGTCGCTGGTGTGATAGAAGGTGACAGCCTGATTAATGCTATGATCGCAGGTGTAGTGGGGGCGGGATTTCAGGTCCTGATATTTTTTGTTTCAAAAATAATCATGCGACGTGAAGGAATTGGCGGGGGAGATATTACAATGACGACAGGTTTCTCGGTATATCTCCATCCGGCGTTAGTAGCATTTGCCCTGGTTTTTGCTTCATTTTTTGGAATAATTGGTTCAGTATTTAGGGCAGGCATGAAGAAAACCAGAGTGAAAGGACATGATGCAATCCCATTTGGTCCTTATCTCGCTTTAGGCGCATGGATTACGTTCTTATACGGCGGAAAAATTGCCGGAGCGTATATAAACTGGGTATTAAGCAAAACCTGAGAGCATTGAATTATTGCATTATGCTTTTATACTTGTTGTTTTTTGATTATCTTATAGGGTTGTAACAAGTACGTTCAATTCGGGCCTTCTCGGATAAAGAGATTTATTTTAACGTTCGAGATGTATGCCTGGATTTTTCAAGTTAGTAAACAAAACTCAATCACATTTCGGTATTTACCACTTAATGTGTACTCGGTGGTGGAAGGGGATCTACAACGATCTTACCGCATGATATACAGATAGTACCGGAATGCAGATATTCTATTCAGGAGGAGCCATGAAACAGATTGGTTTAGTGGTATTAGTACTATTATTTGCATTTTCGACGGTTTTCGCGACTGGCGCAGTATCTCCATACCAGTCCAGTTCTCACACAGATCGTTACATTTCCATTAACGAAGACATCCAGTTACCGGATTACATCCCTGGCTTCCAGCCAATTCCCGGTGAACTTGACGAAATAATGGGTGACACTGTAATTGTTGGATTCACCTATTGGGAATCACAGCACAATGGAACTGTAGGACGTATGCTCGGTCACTTTGACGGTGAAATTTCTATTCGCAACACCGATCTTGACGGTGCTGTCTTCCAGGTATGGACCTGCCTCGAAAATGGTGTCGAAACGGCTGATCGTCATGTTAGATTTAATCGAACAGGTTGGGATGGCGATGGTAGCCCCGTAGTTGAATTTGAGCGCGGAAATCCAATTTCTACTGTTGATGCCGGCGACAAGGCAGGATATACAACTATGGGCTTTGATAGCGAGAACGGATTGGCATTTCCTGTATATCATGGTAATGCCGGTGTTGGCGGTGATTATCACGCTCAAATAGCAACTGAGTTAATAAACCTGTTTCCCGGTGTTTTTAACGAGACTGCCATTCCTGACTTTGAAAGTAATGTAAATATATGGCCCAAGTCTGTTTATACGGTATATGACGATCAGGCATACCTGCACGCGGTTACACATGAGAATCGCGTTATCCTTAATGGCCCGATGGACATTCTTTATTCCCGAAATGCATTCGACTTAGCTTCTAATTCCTTCACAGTGGCAGAGTCACAGGTACTTGTAACTGACGAAGGAATGAATATCGCTGCTGATATTGCTGCTTCAGATGACGGCTCCATTATAGCAATAGCGACTACTGTCAGCATGGATATTATCCAACATCCTGGTACTGATACAAGCCAGTGGAACAACGGCGTTTATCTCTGGACGAGTGACGATGGCGGCGAAACCTGGGACTGGGACAGTCCAATTGACGTAACGAGCTGGATCAGGCCGGATTCTTCATATTTGCCGGATTCTGTCATGGCTGATCAGGATACTTTGAGGAATTATACTGATGTCAATGTTTATATTGATCACGATGATGTAATCCACGTTGCTTTTACAACGCATAATTTCTTCCATTACGAAGGAACGATCAGTCGTAATAATGATCTCTATCACTGGGATAATGATAATTATAACGTCACCAAACTGGCTAATGGACGCTACTGGAACTGGACACTCAATGGAGCATGGCAGTTACAGGTACAAAGGCCAAATATGTACCAGGATCCTGCAACAGGTATCCTTTGGTGTGTATTCCAACAATACGGCATGCCTGGCGAATATACTGAAACGGATTCCGCCGCCTATGGATGGGATGCTTCTGACAATAATCTGGCAAGTGGCGAAATCATGGTTTGTGCAAGCCCTCCCAGTAATGAATTAGGTGACTGGTATGGTCAGTTGTGGTCCAAGCCTGTAAATATTACCAACACTCGCCGTAATACTGATCCGGGTCCTGATAATGGTCATGTGGCTGGTGACTGCAGGAACGAACGTGAACCGAGTCTTTCGTTGACCAACAACGGTGAATACCTGCATATTTCTTACGTGCTTGACCTTGACGCAGGATTCATGCAACAGCCTGACGAAGGTGATTACACAAATAATCCCGTCGTATATCATCGTGTTTCCAAGTCTGCCCTGCTGGATGCTATTACCGATCCGGAAACATGGGCGCCCTGGATTGGTGATGATGACCTTGAAACAGGATGGGTAATCAATACTCCGATGCATATCGATGAAACCGGGTTTTGGGAAGATTCTTATTTTTATGCCTGGGAAGACGCCGACTGGGAAGAATTTGATCCCTTCTTCCGTGGTTCTTTTGACGTTGTCCGCGATAAAGATCAATTGCTGCCTGGCGAATTCAGCCTGGAACAAAACTATCCGAACCCCTTCAACCCTGTCACTCACATTTCTTTCAACTTGAAACGTCAGGGTGTGGTTAAATTAGCTGTCTTTGATATTCTGGGACGTGAGATTGCCACATTGGTCAACCGTAAGATGGAATTCGGTCGCCATACAGTTGGATTTGATGGAGAAAATCTTGCCAGCGGCATGTATTTCGTCAAACTGTCATCCGGCGAAAATACCAAGACTATTAAAATGGTGCTGATGAAGTAAGTTTTTCAGTCACACCTGGTATTTATATGAAAACGATCCGGTTTGTAAAACAAGCCGGATCGTTTTGTCTCAACGCAGAATGTTTACCGTATAGCCTCAGGATAATGATGCAAAAATAATCTCTACTCATTAGGTGTTCTTAGCGTCTCAGTGAGAGATTAATCCACAAAAGAAATTATTATCCGTATCCTTCTTTGCTATCTGAATCGATATTTCATAATTTATTATATTAGAATACATCTAAGTATGTCTTTGAAAACTGGGAGAGATTCATGATAAAACTTACAGGTATTATCCTTGTCATTCTGCTTATCTCCGGAATAGTGGGAGGAGTTCACGCATTAACACCTGCTTCACCAAAAGTCCCGATGTTTGAATCAAACGTTACAGCAGGTGAAAATGCTGAACAAAGAGGCATGCCTCAGACAGCAGTTGTGCAATCTATGAGTTCGGAATTGGATGAAATTCTCGGGGATACGGTAATTGTAGGATATACATGGCGAGATGTTCAGCATTATGGTACGGTTGGCAGAATGATTGGTTACTACCCTGACGAATGGAATATCAGGAATGAAACTGTAAACAGTGTTGCTTCGATTGCCTGGACTTGCCTTGAATCCGCCGCCGGACCACGTCACGTTCGTTTTAATCGGGTAGGATTTATTACTGATGGCGAGTCGATAGTGGAGGCCGGTGGTGGGTACACCGTAGATAATTCAAGTTCAGCGGGTTTTGTCTCGCTGGGAATGGATTCTGAGAATAACAGGGGTTATCCGACGTATCATTTCCAGTTACAGGGAGATGATCACTGGTCAACCGGGTTTGGAAGAGAATTGTATGATTTATTCCCAGGGGTTTTTGACTTATACACTGTGCCTGAGTATGACGACAATCATAATATCTGGCCCAAAGCAGTTTATGGGGAATACGAGGGTGAAGGATATCTGCATATCGTTACACAGCAGTGGATTGAGAGTGGTGAAGTAGAACCCAGTGAATTACTTTATTCAAGACATCTTTATGACAGTGAAGCAGGAGGATTTGAATTAGCAGATGAGCAGGTTCTTGTTACCGGTACTTTCATAAATCTTGGTGCTGATATTGCTGTTTCAGATGATGGCTCAATTGTTGCTATTACAACAACTTTGAGTCGTGATATTATTTATGAATATGAAGATACGACACAATGGAACAATGATATTTACCTCTGGGAAAGCTATGATGGAGGTGAAACGTGGAACTGGGACGAACCTGTCAATGTAACTGATTTCGCTTTGCCTGATCCAACCTTGATGCCGGATACTACGGCGGCTGATACTGACACGTTCAGGACATACTGCGATAACAATGTCTATATCGATCATAACGATATAATCCACGTAGCTTTTACTACCCCCGGGTATTTTTTTTACGAAGGCACCATTACATATACCTCATATATATATCACTGGGACAACGAACGAGCAAATTATTCCGCAATAGCTGACGGGCAGTTCTGGAATTATGTGCGTCCGGGTGCATGGCAGCTACAGGTGAACCGGTCAAGTTTATATCAAGATCCTGTGACTGGGATTTTGTGGTGCGTATTTCAGCAATACGGAATGCCCAATGAATTTACAGACGAAGATTCTTCTTTTACTCCCTGGGATGCTTCTGACGATAATTGGGCAAACGGTGAAATCATGGTTACAGCAAGTCCACCGGACAATCAACTTGGAGAATTCTACGGACAGCTCTGGGCTCACCCGGTGAATATTACCAATACACGGGGGACAGTTGGAGGATTGGCGGCAGGTGAATGCAGGAACGAGCGAGAACCGAGCGTAGCATTGAATAATGATGGTGATTATCTGAATATATTCTATGTCCTTGATTATGATCAGGTATTGCCAGTATGACTCCCACACCTGAAGGCGATTTTACAAATAATTCTGCTGTATATCATCGGGTGTCAAAAGCTGATCTTCTCGAGAATATTGTAGATACTGAGAACTGGGCGCTTTGGGATGATACTACAGGATGGGTTCGAAATTATCCGATGCATGTCGATGAAACAGGATATTGGGAAGATCCATACCTCTATGCCTGGGATCAGGAAGATTGGGAGAATGGATCTCCATTCTTCAGGGGTGAAACGGCTGTAAATGAATTCAGGCAACTCAAGCCGGGAGAATTCAGTCTCGATCAGAACTATCCTAATCCTTTTAACCAGGTAACTAATATCAGGTTTAACCTTGAGAGTAAAGCGTCTATAAAACTGGCCGTGTATGATCTGCTTGGCAGAGAGGTTGCCGTATTGCTTCACAAATCAATATCTTCAGGGAATCATTCAGCCTTATTTGATGCGGGAGAGCTTGCAAGCGGAATGTATTTTGTTAAGCTGACGTCAGGTGTGAATAACAAAATCAGGAAAATTGTACTTTTTAAGTGAGGGTAAAATACCATCTTTGGACAAAACAGGCTTCAGGCGTTGTGTTTAAAGGTAAATTATCGATAATAATTTCATATATAAGAGCAAAAAATCAATTAAAATGTTGGAAATACCTGTTATATTATTGTAATTTATATATGCAGGAGCCGACTTAACTTTTTCTCAAAAGATTTTAAGCGATAATACAGAAATTGCTTGCTTTTAGGTTAGCGCTAATCCTGAATAATTGCTAAGATCTTTATAACCTGTTTGTTAAAATAGAACCGTGAGTTGGAACCTGCACTTTGCTTCTGAGCCCTGCGATATACGGGTAGGGCTTGCACGAAAGATGTTCCGGCACGATTCACAAGATGGAGGTAATATGAAACGCAATGGAGTCGTAGTATTTCTATTTCTATTCCTGGCATTTTCTACTTTTGCCAACTCGTCACTAACCGCTGACAAGACCCTCATTTCAGTTTATGACGCTAAACCACTTGATCATCAAGTAAGGCAGACAAACATTCCGGCTGTAAAACCTCAGCATATTATTCACCAATGGGATGGCGAACTCGACCTTGTGGGCGACACTCTGGTTGTGGGTGATTCTTACTATAATGCCCAGCATAACGGTACTATAGGGCGTATGCTCGGAATGTTTCCGGACGAAATGACCATCGGCAATGATACCTATGATCATGTAGTCTTTTTCACCTGGATGGATAAACCGACACCTGCCACAGACGTCCATATCAAATTCAACAGGGCTTTTGTCAATGGCGAAGGAAGCATGGTTACAGAATTCGACCATGGTGGTATGCAGGTTGACGGCGTAAACGTAGCGGCTTATGTTACCCTTGGTATGGATGATGTGAACGGCCTGGCGTATCCGGCTTATCACGGCGGGAACGATGGTAATAGCATGGGTATCCGATTCTCCGATGAGCTTGTTAATCTTTTCCCTGGCGTATTTACCGATTTCCAGGTACCGGGTGTCGAGGGGAATGAGCAATTCTGGCCCCGGGTTGTTTTCTCACCGGCAACTGATTATTTGCATATAGTATCTACTGAAAATCCTCCTGTGGCAGACGATGAAAGTCACCTTACCGCACCACAGGATATCTATTATTCACGTCATCTGCACACAATGGAAGACGATCAGTCAGATTTTGAGGTTGAGGACCAGGTATTGGTCACAGATCTCGGTCGCAACATCTCAGCAGATATAGCTGTTTCCGATGATGGTGATCGTGTTGCTATAGGACAGACAATCAGCAGGGATTATTTAGATCCTGACGTTTTACCTGCAGATTACACCCAATATAACCAGGATATCTATATCTGGATCAGTGAGGATGGCGGCGAAACATGGAATTTTGATAATCCTTTAAACCTGACCAATTTCATATATCCGGATCTTGACCTGCTCCCGGATTCAATCGCAGCATGTAAAGATACTTTGCGCGCTTATGCTGACTGCAATGTCTATTTCGATCACAATGACGTTCTACATGTTGCATTTACGGCTGTGGGTTACTTTGAAGTAAAAGGCACCATTTACGGCCGTCATTCCATGATCTATCACTGGGACGAAGAATCCGACGTGTTTACGATGATCTCTGATGGCGCGCATGGTCATTTAACTTATAATCCCGGCTCATGGCAGCGTTCCCGACAGCGTCCTAATATGTATCAGGATCCTGCTACAGGTGTTCTATGGTGTGTTTTCAATGGGTATGGCTGGAATGGCGATACTAATCCGGAAGATTCAACTGATATTTCGGATATCAACCAGGGAAATGCTGAGGTTTACATAGCTGCAAGCCCGCCAAACTCTGACGCCGGTGACTGGTACGGACGTCTTTGGACAAAAGAGGTCAATATCACCCAATCCAAATGGTATGGTGATCAACCTGCAGGAGCTGGAGATTGCCGCAGTGAATGTGATCCGAGTATTGCTCTTAACAACGATGGTGCTTATCTGAATATATTCTATATTCAGGATTATCAGGGCGGAAATGCTCGTCAGGATGAAGGCGAATACACTCTCAATGATGCAGTCTGGCATCGCCTATCTAAGGGTGGTATGTTGGATCTCTTCGATGAGCAGGGTTCAGGTGATGAAAACAACATTGGTTGGGTTGCAAATTACCCGATGCATATAGATGAAACTCAACATTGGACTGATGAGACTTATGGTTACGTCTGGGCGCATGAAGCCTGGGGTGCAGACGATCAAGATCCCTTCTATCGTGGTCTGGTGCCTACAGGGTCTGTTCACGATAAAGATCAATTGCTGCCTGGAGAATTCAGCCTGAAGCAGAACTATCCGAATCCTTTCAATCCAACCACTCGCCTGGAGTTTTCTCTCAAACGCAAAGGCGCTGTAAAACTGGCGATTTATGACGTCCTGGGGCGTCGTGTCGGAGTTCTTATGAACCGGGTAATGCATTCCGGACAACACAGTGTCACGTTCGACGGAAGTCACCTTGCCAGCGGTATATACTTTGTTAAACTTTCATCCGGTGAGGCGGTGCACACGCGTAAGATGGTTTTAATGAAGTAATTTCTATTGAATATTATTACTATTAGATGCTAACATATTATGCCGGGCTTTCAAGTCCGGCATATTTTTGGATAGTACGATATTACAAGCACTTGCATTTCGTTAATTGAATTCTTGTTTTGATCGAATTCTGGTAGTGGAAATTGCTGCAATCTCTCAGAGGCATATCATTTTATAGAATTTACGATCATATCATTGACTTTATCATTTCGGCTAAACCATCACTTCTAGTACATCAATGCGAATTGATGTACTAATATGATATTATCCCATATTTCAATAGCAATTTGGGCAGAACGTCATCCAAATCTTGCACATGTTTATCTTCGAGTTGGATTAGATTGAATCCGTATTTCTTATAGATCTCAATTTTTTTCTTCTTTCTTGCAGTGTATTTCTCGTTATTTTCATAACCCCAGTATTCGATATATACTTTCTTTTCTGGAAGATAAAAGTCACAATAAACATCTTCTTCAATGGGTAATTTTCGTTCGTAGGCATGAACAATTTCAGACATATACAGGTAATTATCGATCAGTAGCTCGGCTTTTGAACGCACATAATGCCCGTCAGTTGCCCTGAGTGTCGCCGGGAATTTTTGGCGGAATCCTGCTTCACTCTTTGATGGTTTTTCTTTGGATATAGTTTCTGATTCTGACTCTTTATGTCCTGTCACATTTTGGATAGTTTGAATCAAAACGCTTGTACTTAAAATAGATTCAGGCCATCTCACATAAGGAACTCCTGAGTTGCGATCTTCCGCTTGTACCGCCCCAAACCGAATCCCTTGCGCAGTGGCTTTCCAACCCTTCACACTCTTTTCCAACCAACCCAATTCAGAGAGAATGAAATTAGTCTTATTGGCGGAAATGTTGAAATGTTTACCGATAGCTGTGGCTGTTATGGTTAGTTTACTTTTGGGTTCAGATAGTTGCAGGTTTTCCGGCCAAACTATATAGCGTCCGAATTTTTTACTCTCTATATACTCACCTCCGGCAGATTGTCCAGCCTTAGTAAGTTCCCAGGAATCTCCTGGTTTTTTAACATACTTGAGTGCGAGGAGTTTTTTGAAAAGTTCGTTTGATGGAATGTTAAGCTGTTTAGCAAGTGCAGAAGCAGAAATATTTTTCATTGCGAAATTTCCGACATTTTGTTTACGTTTTCTATGATAAATATCAACAGATAATGCAAAGGTAATATATTGAGCAATAGAGCTAAAAGAAAGCTATAATTTTAAAGCCATTATTGCCGGGTGCCTTGGGCTATTTTATTGCCCAAGCTTATTCAGGTTTTTTGATATATTGTAATGACACTCGGCTAACAAGTAAGCCGAGCCACCCGTCTTCATGGTGCGTTTCCTTTTGATTACGTTTTAACAGCAACCACTTTGCAGTATGTCAACGAAAGGTTAGCGCACCTGATTTTATAATATTGGAACTACGCCGATTGATTTTACCAGTTTCTTCCCTCCAACTCTATTATGACCTTTTCAAGAAATTTTTTCATTCCATGTTGTTGATAATACTCATAGGCTATCAGGAATCCTGTTCCATAGTTGGGATCAGGAGATAAATCCATTCTTTTACGAAGAGCTGCTGCCATATCTGAGTCAAGAGATTCGTAGATGATACTCGATGCAACATGAGCGCTTCCTTCCCTCCAGGGAGGATTATCACCGTCAGCGCCCCGCTCATGTTGCCAGGTATGGAATAACTCATGCGCTATTACAGCGGACATTAGATCACGAGGTAAAAATCTAAGGAGATAAATTTTAGCTTCCTGTCTCATAAGAGTACCGTTAAGCATCTCACTTTCTATTACGTAAAGACCGTGCGCATCTCCACTGTTTTTGCCAAATTCATTTAGAATAGTTTTGCTCACCAACTCGATCCTGATCTCATCAATAGGTGTATATATTTCAATTCCAGCGTTCGCAAGAACTTGCGCTGTCTGCACCATTAATTTGTGCGCTGTTTGAATATCATCAACTGCTGTTTCACGGCAGTTGTCGCACTGGATTCTACCATCGGAAAAAGTCCAGTAATTTTCATCAACAATTCTTCCGCAGGAGTCGCAGATTTTTAGTTCTGACAGGTGTTTCGTATGGAAACGTTGTCCCAAGTGATTCATACCATATTCTTCTGTCAGCGGGGCTTTGCAGATATCACAGCGAGGTGCATCATGATTCAGATAGCAATCCTGATGATAATATTTATCACCTATAATTGTATCGGTGCCGATAATATTCTTTTCGCAGATTTCGCAAAGCGGAGTGTCTTTAGTAAGGTAGCACTTCGAGTGGTATAGCTTTCCCTCATCTTCGGTAAAGTCTCCTGTTATTAATTCGGTGCAGATGGAGCATGTCAGGCACCAGGGATGAACAGGTTTACCTAAGGCCTCTTCATACTCCCCGGTTATGTACTTATTACAGACAGAACACTTTATTACTTGTGCATGGATCTGAGCGGGAAGTATTGAAAATCCTACCACCAACGAGCTAATAATTGCAATTTGAAAGATATTAAGTAGATATGAAGTCATCAATATTATTAATGGCAAGCGTAACCCGAATTCTTGAACCGTAGCGAAGCGAAGCTCGGCAAAGCCCATCCTGGACGATATATATCTGGGGCCAAAATTCCGTTTATTCATGATCATATCACAATAGCCATGGTTTACCTTGATTGACTACTTCGAGCCATCTTTGCCCGGTTCGGAGACCCGGTCTTACTTGATTATCACCATCTTTTTCATGTCTGTAAATGATTCGGATTCGATACGGTAGAAATAAATTCCGCTTGCCAATTTACTCCCATCAAATTCTACACTATGGGTTCCAGCCGGGTGCCTTGGGCTATTTATTGCCCAAGCTTATTCAGGTTTTTGAAATATTGTATAGACTTTTCCAATTGACTTTACTTATCATGGATGTCCCCTGAATTCCGAGGTTAGATTAATTCATTGCAACATATCGGAATCTTGCAATCCTCTCTGTTCACGATTATCTTAGCATCTTTGGGGACAATTTAATAATTTTCTTCTTTTATCACGTTATGTTTATAATGAATGTAGGTAAATAGCTATACTATTTCCAAATTTCTAAGGGTTGCTTTATCACTAATACTTGAAGACAGACGCAAGAACGGAATGCGCTTACCAAACCTGACATCAAACAATTATGATACACAGTCGAGCCGTACTCACCAAAAAATGAGGAAGAGAAATGGACAGTATACCAGTTAGCCATAAACGTATTATTGCTATTCTCAACAATTTTCGAGAATCTTCAAAAGTTGTGACAACAACCATTGAGATAATAAAGAAATATAATGGTGGATTTTATTCAAACAAGAATACACCAGTTTCGGTGTCATTTAATGCTCTCTTTGGCAAGTTATTGAGAGCTAATGAAGAACATTACGGGATCATTTTTATTGACTATATCTCAGCGAAAGACGATTTGGGTAATCCAACAAAAACTGCTCGTTGGAAAATTATTGATTAACAATAAAATGGTGGAACAACTCACATTAAGCGTTGGGTTATTACCCGACTTGATCGAGTAATTCAGCGTTCTAATTCATTGATAATAGTGGATACCCGTGTCAAGCTCGAGAATAACAGAGTACCTCTAACATGTGAAATGACCCACTATTGTTATGCAATTTATAGTAACAGTTAACTTATTGTTTATAATACTTTTCATATAAGAATCGAGTCTAAGGTGGTGAAAATGCTGCAAAATATTTTTAGCGAAGAAGATACTTTAAAATCAAGAGTATCCATTTTGTCAAGATTATATTTTCTGCAGAATGAACATGCAATTCGTAAAATTGCACTTAGTTTCTTATTCCTTAATATTCTTTGCACTCCTTTAATAGCGACCAAATTTGTAAATATAGTAGATAATGATACTACCAAATTGCAATTGCTCACCGACTCGTTGTTGTTTGCAAAAAGACAAGTAGATCAAAGTGAATTAGAATATTCTCAGTGTAAAGATGAAATTATTGCTGAGTGCTTTCAAATACAAGGTGAGATTAATGATCGTTCTGAAAATTCAATTCTCATCTATGGAACTGCGTTCCCGACGGACTCAGATTATTCAAAATTAGGAAATTTACATGAAGGGAATATACTAGTTAAGAATCCGCATAATGATGCAATCTCTATGGATTCTTATGGTTGGGTTAAACTTGCGTTTCATCGATATGAAGGGAAAGAATATGGCGAAAATGCTTTTGGTGGTTCTGTTCCAATTTATGTTTACGGATCTAAAAGAGAAATCCCGAGAAAGGTAGTAATGTCATTAGAAAAACATCGGGAAAATTATAATAGGTGTGTTGATAGATATCTCAATGTTCATGCTGATCGGATCAATTTATACCTCGATAGAGAAGAGAAAGATACAGCAAAGGAAATATTTTTACATGTCCTTGACGAATTTAAATATAGAGAATATATACCTGAAATTGAAGAAGAAAAATGGATCAGAAGCATAAGACTCAGGTTAGATATAAGCAATCAAGAAATAGAAAAAGGAAAAATAGGCAAGGAAATAGTCTCTGATTACATTATTGATATTAAAAAGGCTTTAGAGCATAATCAATTTGATAAAGCTATTTTAATGTTAAATCAAGCAAAAAAGATTGAGCCAAATCGTCCTGAATATAGTAACTTAATAATAAAGTACAGTAATTTATTAACAATGCACAATATTGGGAGATCAAACTACCTCATTGAACAATCATTATCTGCCTTTCAAAATAGAGATTATCTTGCCGCACAAAAACTGATCCAAGAAGCTTCAAACTATAACCCTGATGATGACCGCATTAAAGCTACAGAAAACAAGATACTTAAGATGAAAAGATCACCTCAATTTGCAAGTGTTCTAAGTGCATTTCCCGGTGGAGGCCAACTCTACAATCGAAGGAAAAATAAAGCCTTATTATTTTCATTGGTATTTTGGGGATTAGCTGGATGGACGACCTATGATGTTAAACATGATGCCATTAATGGAACAAATTACAGATACTTAACTTTTGGGTATACTGTAATAGTTTGGTATTTGGGAATTCAAGATGCTTATTATGATGCAAAGTCTTTTAACGAGAATAATTTTCTTTATTAATCATCTACCAGTGATAAAATTGGTAGTTTTTTTGACTTTCGGCAAATGCACTGACCTGAATTGAATCTCAGGTCTCATAATAGGATGGGTGGCCTGACTGCTTACTATCGGATTTCTCCCTGCCCAACCTATCTACTTGATTATCACCATCTTTTTCATGCTCGTAAATGATTCGGATTCGAGACGGTAGAAATAGATTCCGCTTGCCAGTATGCTCCCGTCAAATTCTACACTATAGGTTCCAGCAGCCTTGAAATCATCCATCAGCATTTGCACTTCCTGCCCCAGGGTGTTGTAAATCGCTAATCGAACCTGCTGGGCTTTTGCAATCCTGAATTTTATTTTGGTTGATGGGTTAAATGGATTGGGATAGTTCTGCGCCAGGTAGTATCCGGCTGGTTGGTCAATGTTGGTTAAATCATCGACAGCAGCGCCGCCGCCACGTCCATCAAATCCCCAGGGTTCCCATTCATAGTTCAATGAATCTTCCCAATACTTGGTTTCATCTATATGCAGGGGGAAATTCGGCAGCCAGCCGGTAAACGAATCTATCAGTGAATCTTTGTGAACCCGGTGCCAGACTACCGGGTTGGAGGTGTATTCGCCCTCTTCACGTACAGCAGAACCACCCAGCTGATCATCCATATAATTCAGGTTCAAATATTCGCCGGGATTATGTAATGCCAGGCTCACATCTTTTTCGGATTTACAATCGTACGCTGCTCCTCCTCCGGGTTGATCGTAACGGGTATTGGTAAGGTTAACCGGCTCTGTCCATAGTCTGCCATAACCGCTGCCATAGGGGCTTCCCGCAATAAATATTTCGCTGTTGGGACGACCGGCGGTACTGTAATCCATGGTATCGCCAGGTTCGCCATATTGCTGGAAGGCACAAAAGAGATGCCCGGTTTCATCGTCCTGCGCCATACTTGGACGGCAAGCCATAGACTGGAAAGTACCCGGATTGTGCCCGTTGAAGAAGTAACCATCAGCGACCTGGGTCCAGACATCAGACACCTCATCCCAATGGAATATTTTGGACATCACCACCCCGGACCGTTCCCTCCCAGGATGATACCAGGTGAATCCCGATGCTGCGAATGCCACATGCAAAATATCGTCACTATCGAAATAGACATTAGTATCGGTATAGCCACGAAGGGTATCCTGGCTTGCCGCTACTGAATCGGGAAACAGGTCGGTATCAGGTTCAATAAAATCGGTCAGATTGACCGGATCGTTCCAGGTTTCTCCACCATCCTCACTCAGGAACAGGTAAACATCATTATTAGCCTGACCTACATCCGCAAGATCCATATCATGAATCACGTAATCACGGCTGACTGTCTGGGTAACCGCAACCCGTTCACCATCATCCGAAACGGAAATATCAGACGTAAGGTTCATTGCATGTGTTGTAATAACTACAGGTTCCTGGTCATCATTAAGAGTAGTAAATGAATTATTTTCAGCGTCGAACCTGACACGATAATAGAGCAGGTATGCTTCTGCTGCGGGTTCTTCCTTAATTTCATTTACCACAACATGTACGATACTGTCAGAACCCATATCAGCATGAGGCCATGAAAACCTGGTTTCAGTGGGATAATTGTCCGGGATTTGATAAGTAATAAACACCCCGGGTAAAATATCATATTCCGTCGCCAGCCAAACATCCTGCGGTACGTCCCAGGTGTGATAGGCAGGCACCAACTTGTCGGTTCCACGTAAACCAGCCAGGCAAGTATAACCAGCTCTGTTCCCTGTATCTACCTGGTGACCACCATTGTCAGAAGATAACTGGGGATTACCATCTTCATCATACCATGCTTTAGTGTAATAAACATTTCGATCATCAGCAGGAGTACCAATCAGCCGCATCCAGACAACATGCGCCATTTCAGATTCTTCATCTCCCGTCATGACAATCATACGGCTGACAGTTCCATTATGCTGAAAATCATAAATGGAATAACCCACATGCACCGTATCACCTAACATCTCATCCAGTTCGCCCCGATTTCCGGGCACATATGTCGAGATTTTAATGGAGGGATTAATTGGTTCATTACCACTGAAAAGAGGTATGTTTTCCATAACCTGTTCAGGACCCGCGAACACCACAATATTTGTCAACATTAAGAATAAAAAAACTGTCAGTAACTGTTTCATGAAAAATCTCCTGGCTGGTTATCCGGTTATCTTTAAAATGGGCTATTTTGAGGAATAATAACAAGGATTGACAAAATAATTTTGAAAATATCACAAGAAATATATATCACATAATAAAGCAGTCTTGAGACCGAGAGATGTTATTTTTTACTGCATTGGTACAAGTCATTTCATCAAGACAATTTTTTTCACCTGTTCAAACTTACCGGGAATAACCATCTTGACAAAATAGTTTCCGCTTGCGAGCCCGGTTCCATCGAATTGCAGTTGCTGTATTCCGGCAGTCATTACACCGTTATAGAGTGGCGCTACCTGCCGGCCAAGAGTATCGTAAACCAAGACTTTGATTCTCGATGTTTGAGGTAGATGAATATTGAGGAAAGTAATTGGATTAAAAGGATTAGGGTAGTTCTGTTCGAGTATATATTCTTGTGGTCTGACTAAGGATTGTTCTTCATAAATACCTTGATCCGGTGTTATCTCGATTTCATTTGAATAATCACTGATCTCATTATTGTCGTAATCAACAGCTTTTATCCTCAAAAATTGTGCGACGCCAGGTGCGAGATCTTCGATTACCATTGTACCGGTATCGGTATTGTCGTGGAGAACAGTAGGTTCAAAAGTATCATCCATATAAACATTGTATGACGCAACTTCATCCTCATGTCCGAACCAGTTGCATGTCAGCGTCAAAGCCTGGCTATCCAGAATTGACACAACGTAGGGACTTGCAGCTATGCCGATCATATCGGTTTTATAGAGCCGGTATGTCATCGGTTGGGTTTCCCCCGATTGGGTTTGCATCGTGATTTCCCAGGCAATTTCACCGTCAGGATCAACTTCCGTAGCAAAAATTTCAGTAGTGCGATCACCGCCCCAGCCGATCATAGTATGTCCACTTGCTTCTTCCCTGTATGTTCCTCCTCCAAATCTTGAACGGGATGGTGGATCTTGCAGGTAATTCCAGACCAAAGTAGCCGTTAACACTTCCTCATCAAGAGTGTATTCTTTGATCCGTGTAGGATGATTGGGGTTATTCATTCCATTGTCAAACAATAAAATATTACCGTTCTCCAGGCGAGTAACATTGTGTTGAGCCAGGAAAGCTTCCTCACCTTCAACATCGTTGATAAAAGTGAACTGGTTTCCTCGACCACCGCCGAGCCGCCAGATCACTTCGCCATCAGCGTACCTGTCATCTGCACCGATCTTGATCTTGACAATCTCGTTTTGATAACGGTTCGAAAGCAGAACATATTCCGCCTCATCATCTACCCAGAATGAGTTGCTGTGTATATAATCAACGTTATCGCTGGTTAAATATGCCCGGTTAAACATATTGATAATCGGGATTTCATCCGTATGATCCAGGCTTAACCACTCCCACACCAGTACTTTGTCTGCATCAAATTTCTGGAGTCCGCTCCCCCACACGACAGCATCCGGATCACCGTCTTCAACTATTTCGCTCATATTGATCTCTCTATGATCCCTCAATAACATCCAGTAACTAACTTCTTCGCCGCTTCCTGAGATCAGAAAATCATGTCCGTCCGTACGATATCCATTAGCCGGTACAAGGGTATCGATAAATGAGTAAGTCATGTCCATAATTCCAACGCGTTCACCGGCCAAACGCATCGAAAACTTATTTACATTGGGGAATGGTATAATAGGTCTGTATCCTTTATAGAAAAATTTAATATTTCCGTCGTTACTCATAATTGCCAACCAGATTCCCTGTACCCTCGTTATTGGGTTATCATCATGGGGATCCATATAAAAATAGCCATCAGCCGGATTGTTATTCACGTCAATTGTATAGGTATAAAAATCAGGAGGAATAGCGACATCTATAGCCGAAACCGGTGTGCTTATTAATCCACTGAAAAGCCATAGCAGTCCTGTAAATGCACAAATACCTTGTTTATATAACACATTCACCTCCGGAGAATGAAAAACATTGGCAGTGTTCATCCTTATCAAATAATCAATACTACAAATATATATAAAAATATTACTCATCAAACAGCTTGAGCTTTTTTCTGTCAAATATACTTATGAAAATATCCGGATCGAATTCTCCTTTTATCATAATGATTTTGCAGGGTCCCAAATTGTCTGTAAACTTACTTATAATTATTATATTTACCAATTATTATTGGAATAAACCTTGAACTATTATTAGTTCTTGCTGTCATCTATTAGAAGGGATTTATTCTTTATCATCGGTATCGAATGGTTATGATTCATTCGTATTATGAGTAATCAGATTTCTGATGGGACATACTACTCTGAAGATGTACATCGACACCAATCAGAATAATCTTTCCCCGGTATGATTAGAGATAACTTGTCAAAGGGCTTGTACAGATGGATAAAACACGTCGAATCCTGGTAGTTGATGATGAAGAAGAAGTTCTTGTTGCTCTTGGCAAATTGATAGAATCTTTTGGTCATGAGGTTGAGGTTGCAAGGAATGGTATTGAAGCGCTTGATAAGCTGACACCTGAAATTGACTTGATATTGTTGGATACCGTGATGCCTGAAATGGACGGACTGGAGGTGATCAGGCGGATACGGAAAAACCCTCAATATGAAGACCTTCCAATCATCACTGTGACAGGATATTCGACAAATAAAGACCGCATTATGGCAGCGGATGCTGGAGCCGATGATTTTATAGCCAAACCTCTCGATGTGCTGGAAATCAAGCTGCGGACAGCAGCACTGCTCAAAAGAAAAGAAATTCAGGATGCTCTCAAACTTCATAAAATTGAGCTGGAGGAAACTGTCCGGAAGCGCACAATGGAGTTGCGTGAAAGTGAGGCTCAATATAAATACTTGTTCGAGAATTCCCCGGTTGGTATTGTCAGATTTGATAACAATGGAAACACTATTGATGTCAACCGGCAGATTCTTGCCATCCTTGACTCACCTTCAATCGAAGCAACTAAAAAGATTAACGTTCTGGAATTTCCTTCGCTTATTGAAATCGGATTTTCCGCTGATTTTCAGATATGTATTGATGAAAACAGGGAAATCTCATCCATCAAACTATATACCTCAAAATGGGGAAAAACAACCTGGTTGCGTTATATTCTTCTTCCCATTCATAACGAGAATGATGATTTAGTTGGGATTCAGGGGATTTTTGAAGACTTCTCAGAACGCAAGCTGGCAGAGGAGGCGTTGATCGTAAGTGAGAAACGTTTCAGGGACATAGCAGATTTGCTGCCACAAACTGTTTTTGAAATGGATATGAAAGGAAATCTGACATACGCCAACCGTAGTGCTTTTGAGAGTTTTGGATATACGCACGAAGAATTTGATAAGGGGATAAATGTTATTCAGGCTATCGCTCCCGAAGAACACAAAAGAGCTATGGAGAATATTCAAAGGGCATTGAGTGGTAACCCGGGAAAGGATATTGAATATACTGCATTAAGGAAGGACGGCAGCACTTTCCCTGTTATTATATACACTTCCACTATTATCAGTGAAGAAAAGCCCGTCGGCTTAAGAGGGATAATTGTTGACATCACCGACCGAAAACAGACTGAGGAGGCGTTGCGGGTAAGTGAAGAGCGTTTTCGTCAGATAGTAGAGCGGTCGAACGATGTCTTCTACCGCCAGAACATAAACACTGCCGAATTCGAATATGTCAGTCCCCATGTACTCGACATATTAGGATACAAATCCGACGAAATGTTTAATCAGAGTTTAGATGAACAAAAAGAACTGCTCCATCCAGATGATCTGCCGAACCTGTTAAATTTTTCAAAGGAATTGATCAAAGCAGACGAAAAGGGCAAAAAACATCTCGAACGGGAATTCCGCATCAAGTGCAAGTCTGGTGAGTATATCTGGATTCACGGCAGCTATAACCTTGTACGTGATGACAAGGGTGAGCCTCATTTGATCGTGGGCAGTCTGCAGGATATCACCGAGCGAAAACATGCTGAGGATGCGCTTCGTGAAAGTGAAGAGCGATTCCGCAATCTCATGGAATTTGTACCGGGTGTATCAATACAAGGTTTTGATTCAAAGGGTACCATTTTATACTGGAATAAGGCAAGCGAAGAGGTTTACGGTTATACTGCAGAGGAAGCGCTTGGGCAAAACCTTGGAGATCTGATTATACCTGATGATGTTATGCCTCTATATGAGAAGGCGCTGGAATTGGGGAAAAATATTGAAATATCAGGTGAATTTGCACCTTCAGGAGAAGTTGAGCTGTTACATAAAGATGGTCACCTTGTGCCTGTATATTCCATGCATACTGCGGTAAAACTTGAGTGTAAAGATCCAATATTTTTCTGTATTGACGTTGATTTGTCAGACAGAAAGAAAAAGGAGGAAGCGCTCAGGGAAAGCGAAGAAAGATACCGGATGCTTGTCGATAACGCATTTGATGCTATCTATCTTTTGCGGGGACGATCTTATGAATACGTAAATCCTCGATTCTGTGAAATTACGGGATATTCTTCAATGGAGTTAACCTCGCCAGACTTCGACTATAATGTAATCCTTACTGATGAAACAAAAGAATTTATTCAGCTGCGTTATGAAGCTCGTGAGAGAGGAGAAGATATTTCAAACCAGTACCAGGTTGAAATTCTAAATAAATCCGGTGAAGTTTTGCATGTGGAAGTCAGTACTGTACCTATTGGACAACCTGGGGAAGTAGCTGTTTTGGGAATTATGCGCGATATTACCCAGCGTAAACAGGCTGAAGAAGAACGCAGAAAACTCGAATCCCGTTTCCAGGAAGCTCAGAAAAAGGAAAGCCTCAGTATCCTTGCCGGTGGGATTGCGCATGATTTCAACAACCTGCTTGTTGGAATACTTGGAAACGCCAGCCTGGCATTGATGGATTTATCCCCGTTTTCACCAGCAAAGGAGAGTCTTGAAGAAATAGAGAAATCAGCACAACGTGCAGCAGATTTGACCAAACAGATGCTTGCCTATTCGGGGAAAGGTCGATTTGTTATAAAAGATTTCGACCTATCAGAACTTGTCAGCGAGATGACCCGCCTGGTAAAAGCTTCTATTTCCAAAAAAGCACGGCTTGAATCCCATTTTGACAGAGAACTGCCTGGTATCAAGGGAGACATGACTCAAATCAGGCAATTAGCAATGAACCTGATCATTAATGCATCCGAAGCCCTTGAAGACAAAGAGGGTGTCATTACAATCAAAACGGGCGTTAAAAAATGCAGTGAGGATTTCCTGAATGGAACATACCTGGATGAAGAATTATCACCGGGAGACTATGTGTATCTTGAAGTTACTGATACCGGGTGTGGAATGAACGATGAGACTTTGGGTAAAATCTTTGATCCATTTTTCACCACCAAATTCACCGGACGTGGGCTTGGGCTTGCAGCATCCCTGGGTATTGTTGAAGGGCACAAGGGTACAATAAGTATTTCGAGTTCATTGGGCGAAGGCGCTGCATTTATCGTGTATTTTCCTGTAAGTGCTCCACATCTCCAAAGTCCGATAGAAAAATTGAAAACGGAAATAATCAGCAGGGGTGCCGGTACAATTTTAATAGTTGACGATGAACCGGCGGTTTTATCTCTGGGCAAACGGGCACTTGAACGCGCTGGATATACAATACTGACCGCTGTCGATGGTGAGGATGGAATCGAGGTGTTTCGTAAAAATGCAGACAAAGTATCGCTGATATTACTGGATCTGACGATGCCGAAATTGAATGGCGATGAAGCAATTATTGAGCTGAAAAAAATCAAACCGGATGTTAAGGTTATATTATCAAGTGGTTACAGCGAAGAGGCAGCTCGTGAAAGGTTTGCTGATCAAGGTTTAGCAGGTTTTATTCATAAACCTTACAAGCTGATGAAGCTAATTGAAATGGTTAATGAATTTCTGGGATGAAACAGTAATTTTTAACATCGAATCATTTTTTAAGTACCATTCTATTGATAACCGCCCGCAGTTTCAGCGATGCCGCGGTCCTTGCTTATCTTCTCTTCGTAACCGCACTTTTGGTAGGCATCGAGAGGATTTGCCGGATACCCAGATTCTGTCCGTACCTGAATCAACAGGGGTTCCACATCCGTTTGAAATGCACGGTTGAGTATTCGATGAGCTTCCAGGACGTCTCCTGCCCGTTGCGCTTTTGACAGGGTATCGCGTTCGACTATCAGGGCTTTTGCAAATGCGGTCTGGCAATTCATCACCGAATAGATCATCGGTGCGATTTTTCCTTCTATGGCGTGGCTCTGATCAATCATATAAGCGATGTTTTTAGCTGTGGAACTCGCCGGTTGGTCAACACTCATTTCAGCATCAACCAATTCATTGAAAATCAGGAATAGTTCAAATGGATTGACACTGCCCACAATCAGGTCGTCGTCTCCATATTTCCGGTTATTGAAGTGGAAACCACCCAGCTTTCCTTCATCCAGGAGGAAGGCGACTATCTGCTCGATGTTCACACCCTGGGCGTGATGTCCAATATCCACCAACACTTGCGCCCGTTCTCCAAGTTTTAGACACAATGCATGGGAAGTGCCCCAATCGGGGATATCAGTATTATAAAAAGCCGGTTCATAAAATTTGTACTCAATCAACATTCGTTTGTTTGAAGGTAACCGTTCATAGACAGACTTCAAGCCGGATTCAAGCCGGTGTTTTCGTTCACGCAAGCTGTCCTGCCCGGCATAATTAGTGCCATCTGCGAACCAGAGTGTAAGGATTTCACTGCCGGTTTTTTCCATTATCCCGATACATTCTATCAGGTGGTTCAGGGCGGCAGACCGGGTGTCAGGGTCGGGATTACACAATGAACCCAACATGTAAATATCATCCTGGAAGACATTAGGATTGATCGATCCCAGGCGTATCCCTTTAGATTCTGTATATTGTTTCAGCGCCGAAAAATCTCCGTCCTCCGGCACATCCCAGGGAATATGAAGAGCGACTGAGGGTGCAACCCCGGTCATTTTGTGAACCATAGCCGCATCGTCTATTTTCTGCAGGGTAGTCACCGCTGCACCGCGCCAGAGAAAAGTCTGGAAACGAGTCCCGCTATTGGCATATCCCCAACTGGGTGTTTCGATTTTTTGGCTTTTAAGGGATTCAATTACTGATGATATATCAATATTACGGCTTTCCAGTTTTTCGCAAAGGATTTCATATTCTTTTTTATGGTTATTCATAATATGCCCCTTCATTCTGTACTTTGCGTCTTAGCGACTTTGCGCGAAACAAATCCTGGATAAAATAGGCACAATTCTTTCTCACGCAAAGACGCAAAGGTGTAAAGATGAAGTTCGCAAAAAATCAAAATAGTAATATTAATTAGGGTCTCCTGAATAAATCAATTACCCTTATAAGGGGAGAGATTGAGCGTTGTTTTTCCTATCTTTTGTGCAAGGATACTGATTAAAACAGTCCAAAACCTTTGCACTTCAGGA
>Ga0075120_10000179_pt1 | contig 50766 bp, 53 predicted proteins | sample AntAceMetag02UKL_FD_69792 | JGI IMG/M metagenome (GOLD analysis project Ga0075120, IMG submission 69792) | Saline lake microbial communities from Ace Lake, Antarctica - Antarctic Ace Lake Metagenome 02UKL | ecosystem: Environmental > Aquatic > Non-marine Saline and Alkaline > Saline | place...
TTTTATCAGTTTACTGACTAATAAAGCCAGTTAATACTGCTTTGCTTATTTTAAAAAGCCTAAGCTACAATTTTTCGAGAACCATTTTCTCCTATTTTCCTGCTATTATGCAGAACTCATGGAGAAGAAATACTCTGATGAACATTTCAACTCGTCAATAGTGTTTATCCGTATATCATTTATTTTCGGGATTTTGATGTATTCAGCCTTTGCTTTGGTGGATATAAGACTTGCTCCTGAGATATTCCCTTTCTTATTGAAAATCCGTTTCTTTTTAATTTGTCCGATAATTTTGATAACCACACTGATTTCTTTTTTCAAGTGGTTTAAGAAAATCTGGCAGACCATAATTGTCATCTCCATTTTCTTTGCTGGCGGTGGGATCATTAGTATGCTTTTTTCTGGTTCTACACTCATTGCTCAGGATTATTATGTCGGTTTGATCCTTGTTTTATTATACGGTTATTTCCTCATCAAACTGCGATACATTTATGCCACTATAAGCGGTACATTGCTAGTGATCATTTATTTCATCGTGGATTATCATTTCCTGAATATCCCAAAGGAAGTGAGTTTTGCTAATGGATTCTTTCTTGTTTCAGCCAATTTATCTCTGATGATCGGGAGCTATTTCATTGAATACTATACGCGAGGTGATTTTTATTCGCGTCATTTACTCGATTTAGAGCGAAGTAACGTTGAGACGGTAAATAAAGATCTGGAAATCGAAGTAAAAAGAAGAACAGCAGAAATAGATAAGATGAACCAGAAATTGATCAAGAAAATCAATGAACTCAAACATTCTCAACATGAGTTAAAAGAGAATGAAGAACAGCTTCGCATGGCATTTGATGCCAGTAATGCCACGGTCTGGGGTATTGACTTAACGAATTTGAAGCTGATCATGAATGATCTATTTCTAAATATCCTGGATTTCCCTCTCGAACAATTAACTGGTATTTATGAATTTGATCTTATCCATCAGGAAGATAGAAACAAATTTAAACTGGAAGTTGACAAATTACTGCTGCGACAGACAGATATGCTGGATATAGAATTCAGATTGCAGGCTTATGATAATTCCTGGAAATGGCTGCATGCCTGGGGAAAAGTATCTGAATTTAATTCTGATGGAGTACCATTGAGTGTATTAGGAACTATCTATGATATCACAACTCGAAAGGAAAATGAACTTGAACTCAATAAATATCGACTGAACCTGGAAAACTCTGTACAGGAAAGAACTGATAGCCTGGCATCCTCTCAGGAAGCTTTAATGTTTTTAATGGACGATATGAATAATGCAAGTGATAAATTGATACAGGTCAATAAGCAATTGGAATCAGTTAATAAAGAGCTGGAATCCTTTTCATATTCTGTTTCTCATGATCTTAGAGCTCCCTTGCGGGGAATCAAAGGGTTCACAAAGATCATGCTTGAAGATTATCAGAATGTACTCGATAAGGAAGGACAGGAATATTTACTCCTGATCAAAAATAATGTAGATATGATGAACCAGTTGATTAGTGATCTGCTGGAATTCTCCCGTCTGGGTAAAAAAGTCATTATACCGGTTATGATAGATTTCAAAGAAATGATCTCCAGGATATTTACTGCTTCTACCTTAGATGTCCCCGATCGTGAGATCAAGCTGGAAATTGATGATATTCCAACTTTAATGGCTGATTTAGGTTTATTGAATATTGTCTTTACCAATCTTATCTCCAATGCAGTGAAGTTCACTTCCCAACGTGAAATTGCTATTATTAAGGTTGGCTATAAATCAGAAGATAAAAGCCATCTGATCTATGTGAAAGATAATGGTGTGGGATTTGATATGAACTACGCTGATAAGCTTTACGGAGTCTTTCAAAGAATGCACGCTTCAGAAGATTTTGATGGTTATGGTGTTGGATTATCAATCGTAAAACGAATCGTAGTAAAACATGGTGGAAGTACCTGGGCAGAAAGTGAACCCGATAAAGGTGCCACTTTTTATATCTCACTTCCAAAAAATGAAGATGAAATTAACCAAGGAATGACAAATGACTCCACAGATTGATATCCTGGTTGTAGAAGATAATCCTAACGACAGTCGTCTGGTAAAACGTGCTCTTCAGAAAACTGATTTTTCCCCTGAAATCCACATCGCCAAAGATGGAGTTGAAGCATTAGAATTTATTGATAATTATTTTAATGAAAATGATGATATCAGCTTACCAAAATTTATTCTGCTTGATCTGAAATTGCCTCGCCTGGATGGTTTAGAATTGCTGGAAATTATTAAAAACAACAAAGCATGGGCTCATCTACCAGTTATTATTATGACTTCATCCAATGAAGCTGTTGATATCGAAAGGGCTTATAAACTCGGAGTTAATAGTTATCTTGTTAAACCTGTTAATTTTGAAGAGTTTTATGAAACTATCAGGGAGTTGACCAATTACTGGCTTAAGATCAATTTAACTTACTGATATATTTTCTGCTTAAGCTCTGGTATCCTCCAGGATTTTATTTAATGCTTCTATTGTCTCAGTATTATTTTGATGCCAGATCGTTTTTGCACCAAGTTTCTCAGCAACTTCTGTATTGATTTTCACATCATCAATGAATATTGAATCCTGCCAATCAAAATCATATCTGCTTACTGCTTCCTGATATACACGAATATCGGGTTTAATATATCCCAGTCTGCTGGTAATCATGATATTTTCCATCTCAAAAATATGCAGTTTCAGATACTTATCCCAGATATAAGGGAAATGCAGTTCGTCATTATTAGAAAGTATCATTAATCTGTGCTCTGATGTTAATCTCGGTACGATATCCAATAACTCATCATTTGCCCAGAAAACATCACACCAGGCATCTTTAAAATCTTCAGCATCCATATCCGGTTTATATATCGCCTGCAATTCCTTCAGAAAATCTTCTGTAGTCATCGCCCCACACTCAAAAGCAAAAATCGGACCATGCGCTTCCTTTAGTGATCTTTCATATCTTTTATATCCCAGTTTCTCAAAGAAAAGCTCAAAGTCATAATTTATCAGTACATTGCCCAGATCAAATATGATATTTTTCATTGTTTTTCCAATATAATTGTTACAGGTCCATCATTAACCAAACTCACTTTCATGTCTGCTCCAAATCTGCCTGTTTGGGCAGTAATTCCTAAACTGTTTACTACATGCACAAATTCATCGAATTGCTTTTCCGCAATTTCCGGCAGAGCTGCCTGATCAAAACCCGGACGTCTCCCCCGCTGGCAATCCGCATAAAGTGTGAATTGAGAGACCAGCAGAATTTCACCTCCAATATCCTGCAAACCAAGGTTCATTTTCTGGTTTTCATCCTCAAAAATCCTGAGATCAACTGTCTTATTTGCCAACCACTCAATAGATGAGCCATCATCATTTTTACCAATTCCTACCAGCACCAGCAAACCTTTTCCAATCCTGGCTATTACTTCTCCTGCCACTTCCACCTGGGCAGATAGCACTCTCTGGATAACCAGTCGCATCAGCTCTCCAGGTAATTTTCGGGAAACATCAATCTTTCCACCTGCTCAATTGTTATATGCAGGATCAGCATATGCAGCTCCTGTATCCTGTCTGTTGTTATTCCAGGAACAATTATCTGCAATTCTGCCATGTCCTTGAGATCTCCCCCATCTTTTCCAAGCAGTGCTGCCGTCCGCAAATGCTGTTGATCAGCTTTCTTCATTGCTTTTAGTACATTTTCAGAATTCCCACTCGTTGATAAGCCAATAAAAACATCTCTTGCTTTACCCCAGCCTTCCACGCTGCGGGAAAATATTTCTGAAAAACCATAATCATTTCCCACACAGGTGATATGAGTAGGATCAGCCAGAGCCATTACTGGTAATGATTGCCTGTCCTTTCGGTATCTGCCGGTAAATTCCTCCGCAAAGTGCATTGCATCCGCTGCACTTCCCCCATTCCCGCAGATCAACACCTTGCCTCCCTCTTCAAATGCATCGACAATCATGCGGCTAAGATCTTCAATGAATTCCAAGACTGCTTCTGATTCTACTAACTGCTCTGTCAATTGTGATGCCGTCTTCAATGCTTTTTTTATACTATCCATATTTTTCCCCTTTCCTTTAAAATTCCACCCCAGTTATTTTGATAATTTTGTATAGCAATTTTTTTTTCTCTACCTCCCCAAATTAGCATAATTGAGTTTCAGTTACAAATTGCAGGATATGGGTGCAATAGAATATCATGTTTTAGGTAAGTATGATGATAAAACCGAGAAATTGCTGAAAAAACTTTTATTCAGTAGAAACGTTACAGCAATATATAATAATAATAATGATATTTTATTTGGTAAAGATTAAAATTGATACACTTGTAACCCACAGTGAACCAACAGGGAGGGTACAGGGAGGATAATTGAGACAGTTAAAATAGTTAAATAATGGCATTTCTTATATTTAAGATAAAAAGCGCCTAAAATGGGATAAAATGAGATAAATGTAACATATGGTCTATAATATATAATGAGATAAATTGAAAAGACAGGAAGTGAACGAGTGTATGTAAATTTGTACAGATATCATTATAATTTATTCAATATTGCATTTTATCTGGGTTGTTGTTTGTTTAATATAATATTATAAATATTAGAATTCTGCTGATGCCTGCATTTTGAATTCGTGGCTTATCTCTTCTTCGGGATATTTATCTCCTTTATATTCAAGAGAAAATTTAACGTAGGTGTTCATTTTATAATCATAGGAGAGATTCCAGATGAATACATTTCCGGCTCTTTTTTCTTCCAGCCAGATATCATAATCTTCTCCTTTGCGGTTATTGTATCTATATTTCAATCTGGCAAACAAGCGACTGGTGCGTTTTGGATACCAGTTTATATTTTGCTGCAATTCCCATTTGGTGAGGCTATAGGTGATCTCATCGGTGGTATCACTGCCATCCTCCCAGCCATATTCTGCTCTGATACTATAATTGATCTTCGAGGATGGAGATATTCTGGTTTCACAGGCAAAGTCATAATTTTCCAGTTTGCTGTCGTAGCGAGTATCAGTTTCTTCTCTGTGCTCCAGGAAAAATTCCCACTTCAGCGTACGGGAGTATTTCCAGTGTAGATAAGCTTCATCATTAAAGATATCCACTTTTTCTGCATCCTGATAGCGATTATCGAGGCGGTTTTCTGCACTTCTCATCAACCGCAGGCTTAGTTTGTTCTTGATCAGGTCATACCACCAGCGCCCCTTGAGGATCTGAGTACCATAGATCGTAGTATCCTCCTGGCGCAATTCTGAGCCCTGCAGGAGATACAGTTCTGTAATATTATCAGTAGTTGACTGCTCATTTATCGCAGCTTCCAGTTCAAGTTTCATTTTCTGCCAGAAAACAGTCAGAGGATCAGCAGGTCTTATATTGAGTAACCCGGAAGATGTGATCTCAATTGATTTGCTGGGATCATCATAATCAATGGAAACTATCTGCCAATCATAATCGCCATCCTCGTCATCTTCCCCATCCTCATTATAATTACCTTCTTCGAAGCCAATATATACAAGTTCTCTCACTTTAGGATAGAAATCAAGATTTCTGATACGGTATTTTGCCCCCAGATTAATCATTTTTCCCAGACTACCGTTATAATTGAGTTCTCCCATATCATAATTTGTCTGAATGCTGTCCTTCACACTGCGATGAGCAAGCACTAATTCCACCTGCTGTGAGGAGCTTTTATATTTACTTTTTAATCCTGTTGTGGTGCTGATCTTTTGCTGGTGGGTGAGTGCACTATCGGTGATAACTTCTTCCCAATAGAGCCTGTTGCTGCCGGAATTTGTTTTAAGTTCCAGGTAACCCAGATTTTCTGCTTTTGCAAATTCCATCCCGGCAATTTCTTTATCAAGTCTTTTTAGTTCATATCCCAGCTTAAATTTACTGATAGTATATGCCATTTTTAGATTGTGGCTATAATAATCATCATTTCTATCGGGCAGCTTGTTTTCCCAATTTAAATAGCGATATTTAACTTCCGGCAACAGCCAGTACTGCACTAAAGTCCCACCGGTGGCTAAATATCTTTGAGTATGATCTACTCCAGCAGTGATCTGGCGCAATTCAATATCAGGAATAAATATCCTGCCGATATCAATACCACTAAAAAAACTAATTTCCTGTTTATCCAGGGTATCCGGTAAAGCTTCGGTCTCATATAGATAAGCAGCAGAAGATAAGGGTACAAAACTGAATAATTCAGCTGTATTTCCACTCCAGCTTAATTTCATTTGAGGTCGGATAAATCCTGATTTCCTCTGATATTTGAGTGAACTATTTCCTGCCCAGCCCAGATTATCTTCATCATCTATTGAGGATAGAGTATTGCGGTCATCAGTGCTGAGCATGGTTTCTGCTTTAAGTTCTATATCCCCAATATTCCATCTGCTCCAAAACGTGTAATTTCCCTGAGCCTGGGGAGCCTGTAATTTCACTCCCAAAGAATATTCACCATTTCCGCTGCCGGCATAATAATATCCAGCATCTGATATTAGATAATCTCCTCTAGCATCATAGTGGAAGCTCAGGTTATAAGTTCCGGTACTATCCAGACCCACATACTCAAAATAACCGTCCTGATTTAAAATATATTCACCTAAACCAGTATCCTGCTGATAAATCCCATTTCCATACACTTCATTATCACCAGCCTGCTGAAGACTGTCCAGATCGCTTTCATTAAATTCCACTGTAAGGGGATTATCACTGTCATCTGCACGATAATATATAGCTGAACCGATTCTAAGGTTATCTGTGATATTCCACTGGCTATCCTGCAGATATACCTGCTGTCTGTAAATTTCATCGCTATATTGATATTTCACATAGATATTGTCACTCGAACTAATGAAATTATTCTGGGTAAATGTGATGCTTCCCTCGGCATAATCAATAGAATAATCATCACCTCTTTGCAATTCACTGCCATTAAGAAATACGGTCTCAGATCCGGCAATAATGAGAGCCTCACCTCCATATTCATTGCTAAGCCAGTAGGGACCTTGTTTACCATCAATTCCTGTAAGCTCAATCACTGCATTTTGAGAGCGGGATAAAGCTACTCCTCCGGTTATCTGGTCTTTGTCACCCCATCTTACTTTCACTCCTTCAAAATAAGGAGTGAAGGCAAGATATTCAGTATTTTGAAAGTGATGCTCAAGATCACCAAATCCCAGTTCATACTTTTTGCCGTAGATCCTGATAAATATCTGATCAAGATTGCTGATCTCACGTGAATCACCTTCTGTAGTGATGGGTGATTCGCTGTCACTCACCTGAGCCTGAATATTTACATTTTCACTCATTTTTCCGCTGATCTGCAAAAAGAGACTTTGATCCAGAGTATAATCCTCACCATCTATTACAGATATACTGATAGTTTTATTACCTTTAACCACCAGTTCCAATGGTTTATAATTATCTTTAGTAAGATAAGGAATTGCTGGAAGCGAATCCGACGAAGTTAATTCAAATTTTTGATAACCGAAATATCTAAGCTTTAATGATTCCGGATAATCAGCATACTCTATTTTCACCTGTCCGAATACTTGATTAAATTGTATTATTCCCTGCTGATAATTAACGGTATAATCGAGCGAGTCCTGCAGGACGGTTTCACTCTGAAAGATATTTGCACTACCTTCAATTATAGGAAAGTTTTTGAGCTGAATAGTATCTCCAGGATGTTCAACAATAAAAATCTCAGATTTCCAGAGAGGAGCAAAATAGTTGTATCCGCAGAGGGCTGTTGTCTGCAAAATTAAAAGTATTACGAGCCAGCCAGGTGTTTTTAGTTTCAATATTTACCTTTATTAATACCCGAATAGCAAATCAGGCAAACATCAGAAGACTCAGAGCCATCACCAGCATCCCGGCAAGTAAGCCATAAATTGTGAGATGATGATGCCCATATTTCTCAGCTGCCGGTAATAATTCATCAAATGATATAAATACCATAATCCCGGCAACCATGGCAAAAGGTATGCCAAAATATCTATCCAGATTGATAAATGAAGATAAGAGTATAAAACCAATCAATGCTCCTAATGGTTCAGATAAACCGGAAACAAATGACCAGAAAAACGCCTTCTTGCGGCTGCCGGTGGCATAAAATAAAGGGACCGATACCGCGATGCCTTCCGGGATATTATGGATGGCTATTGCCACAGCGATAGAAATACCCAGCTTAGGATCTCCTAAAGCTGAAGTAAAGGTGGCAAAACCTTCCGGGAAATTATGAATGCCTATTGCCAGGGCAGAAACCAGACCCATCCGCTTTAATTCATCATAGTTCACAGGTTTATTCATTTCTTCCACTTTGTGCATTTCATGAGGATTTTCAAATGAGGGTATCATTTTATCTATTATAGCGATAAGCAGAATACCCAGAAAAAAAGAGATAACCGTGAGCAAGTAACCCGATTTATATCCATAGATCAATGATAATGAGTCCCTGGCTTTGGCAAATATCTCGATCATTGATACATATATCATTACACCAGCAGAAAAGCCCAGTGAGAGTGATAAAAATTTGGTATCTGTCCTTTTAGCAAAAAAAGCTATCGCACTGCCAATCCCTGTAGAAAGTCCGGCAAAAACAGTTAATCCTAAGGCAAATATCACATTATCTTGCATCACGATCCTCTAATAAAAGTTTACTGACCAATCAATAAGTTCTTTTGCGACGTAGGTAAATTTTGCAGAAAAGAACTTATCCTGCTTCAACCAGGGTAGAAATATCCTGTCCCCGTCCCATAAATTAAGCTCCAGCAATTTTTCATCTGGTATCCAGGCAAGCTCTCCTTCAGGAGATTCTATCATTTCTCCCTCAAATTCGGTGATTGTGAAAACGAATACATACCAGTCGTCCATACCGTCAAACATGGGAAAGGTGATTACTCCATGCAGCTTAAGATTTATTGTGGTTAATCCGCTCTCTTCCTGAACTTCCCTGATTGCACATTGTTCAGGAGTCTCTCCGGGTTCCACTTTGCCACCTAAACCATTCCACTTTCCTTTATGAGTGTCCCCTGGTTTTTTATTTCGGTAAAGCATCAATGTCTTATCATTATTTTTCAAATAACACAGAGTCGCCAGCTTCATTCCTTTTCAGACTCCAGAGGGATCAGTATCCATAAAATTATATATACTGGGATTCCCACTCCGCCTGCTAATACTATCACGATCAGTAAAAGACGAATAATACTCACATCCCAATCGAGATATTTAGCTATTCCACCACACACTCCTGCGAGCATCTTTTCACTTTTACTGCGTCTAAGAGTGCTGAAGATACTTCGTCTCTGATTTTCAGTTCCAAAATCAAGCTCAGGTAATACCATCCAGAGAATGAAATATAATATTATACCCATTCCTCCAGCTAAAATACTTACTAAAAAAACCGCACGTATGATATCAGAATGTACTCCTGTGGATTCACCCATTCCTCCACATACTCCAGCTATCTTGCGGTCATTTGCTGAAAGGTGTAATTTACTCATAGCTCACTCCTTATATGTTTTTTATTGTTTAAACTCTCAATTACCAGTTTTCTGTCAACCAAAACTCTGGCATTTCACACTCACGTTTGTTGATTATCAAAAAAAATAGGGCAGGTAGTACCTGCCCCAAGATTATTAATTCTTAATTCTATCTATTCATTGATCTTGATTGGTGTGATCATGGCCGCTTTTTCATCTTTATACATCTGATAATAATCCCACCAGGTAAGAAGAGTCTCCATTTCCTGAGGTAATCCCAGCTTAGTCCCGCTGGAAACCAATCCATTTGTATCCATAGATATTGTTAATCCCTTTTCCTTTTTGGAATAATCTACAATGTCCACATCGCAAGTAATATTAGCCAGTTGTTTAACTTCTTCCACAGCATCAGAAAAGCCACCTATCTTATCAACCAATCCGCGTTCAAGAGCCTGTCTGCCAGTCCAGACCCGACCCATGGCAACCATGTGCACATCTTCCTTGCTCATGCTTCTTCCCTGGGCAACTTTGAGTACAAAATCGTTATATGTTTTGTCTATGTAGTTTTTCACAAGATCTATCTCTTCCTGGCTGGGAGACCGTGATGTATTGCCAAAATCAGCATTTTCACCTTTCTTCACTGTTGACCAGTTAATATATATCTTGTGATATAACCGTTCAAAGCTGGGCCACATACCAATTACTCCAATCGAGCCTGTAATTGTTCCTGATTCAGCTAAGATCATATCGGCATTTGATGAGATGAAATAACCTCCAGATGCTGCTACTCCTGCCATTGAGGCAACTACCGGTTTTTTATTCTCACCAGTTTTGCATAATTCAATTTCACGATTGATCACATCGCTGGCAAATGCACTTCCACCACCACTATCAACTCTGAGGATAATACCTTTCACACTTTTATCCTCACGAGCCTTGCGAATTGCTTCAGAAGTAGTCTTTGATCCAATGATCTTTCCCGGTTGACCTTTACCCAATATTATGGATCCTACAGCATAAATTACAGCAATCTTTTCTCTTTTTTCTTTCTGCCAGTTGATCTGCATCGATTCTTCAGGCATTTTTTTGCTGAATTTCTTTATTGCAAATTCATCCTCAAGTATTTTATCAATTTCATCTTCATATACCAGATAATCGATCATTCCATTGTCAAATGCCCGTTCTCCATTAAGATATGGACCATTATCGATCAATTCTCTTACAGGAACTTTCAGTTTATCACTCCTGCCAGATTCTATCATAGCGATCATGTCAGTATATATTCCATCTAAAAGAAGATCATAAGTTTCCCTTTCAGCATCAGTCATGTGCTCATAGGAAAAGGAATTGAATGCGGTTTTATATTCATGACTCTGGAAATTAGTGATATCCACTCCAATAGTATCTAACAGTCCTTTGTAATAGGGCAGGGAAATACTCACACCCCTCAAATCTACACTGCCATTTTTATTTAGATATATTACATCAGCCACACTTGCTGCCAGGCAATATTGAGAACCTGTGATATTATCAGCATAATATATAATTTTCTTGCCACTGCTTTTGAAATCCAGAAGTGCTTTCTGCAATTCCTGACGGGCAGCAAAAGAACAGGAATATTGAGGATTTTTGAAGTAAATGCCTTTAATGTGATCATCATTCTTGAGCTTTTCTATTTTCTTTAATATCTCAGACATTGTTATCTGACCTTTACTGGAGATATTGATGGGGCCTATCTTGAAGCTTGCCTTTTCTTCTACTATTTCGCCCTTTAATTTCCAGATATAATAACGATCTTTGGAGGCTGGATTAAATAAAGATTCCTGATTGTAATCTGTAAAATGCACATACATTTTCCCGGTAGCATAACTATCATCATCATTAAAGGACATCAAATTACCTAATCGGGTATTAGGTAATGCAACTGAGATATTCGCACCAATCCTTTCATATTCAAAATCATAAGATCCACTTAAGAAGATACCTGCAGCCGGTTCAGTACTTACTGTGAATATTGGTTTCTGCCAGTCATATTCACTATCATCACCTTCGGTGTAGATCATGTCCCCACTCAAGGTCAATTTACGGCTCAGCTTTTCATTATTTCCTAACGGACGAAGTGATAGACCAATTCTATAATCTTTGTCATCATTTTCCAGGTCATAAGCAGTTCCTGCCATAGAAAGATAATTAACTGGACGCCATAATCCACTAACTCCCCACTTTCCATCTTTAAAATATTTATTCTTCCAATCATATTTTAATCCAAAGTAGAAATTTGGTGAAAATATACTCTCACCAAATGCCAGGGTATGCCTGTCGGCTGTTTCTTCATTTCTGCCATCTCGCTCAAATACATAAGAAAGGTTATCCATATTGAAAAACAGTGAATAGTAATCCTTTGTAACCTCACCTTCGTGATCTTCTCCCACGTAAGCAAATCCATTACTATTACCAAAACCTAAAGCTGCTGGATTTAGCAGTGGTGACCAGAAATCATCCGTTTCAGCTATGGGAAGGTAACGTAGATGATCTTCCTGTGCCAGCATTATACCGCTGATCATCAGGATCAAAAGAAAAAAAGTAATTTTTTTCATATATCCTCCTAAATTTTTTATTGATTATATAAATTAATACTGGCATTTGAGGTTTCTACGTCAAGAAGTTTTCCACCATCATTATATTTTGCCATGAGATAATTTCTGGAACTCTTTTGAATATCCAGCTTAATATCCTGCAAATTGATCTTACCATTAGAGGTTCTTGCCTGTATATCGCAATTGACCGACTTGGATAAGATGAGGGTTATATCAGCATTGCTTGTATTCACTTCCAATCCTCCGATGATGTTTTTTATCTCGAGTATGATTTTCCCATTAGAAGTTATTGCTTTCCTGATATCGGGACAATCCTCAATCTCAATCTTGGCGTTTGATGTTCTGGCATTTACCATTCCACTCACTTCTTCTACTTCAATGCTGCCATTATTGGTTCGGATATCAGTGTTACCCTTAAAATCTACCACCTTTATACTGCCATTACTGGTTATAAATTCACCTTCACCCATACATCTCTTAACAATGATTTTACCGTTACTACTGATAACTTGATTCAAGGCAATATTGAATGGCAGGTTTATTTCATATTCAATCGCACAATGTGGATTAGTGATTAGTGCTTTACTATGGATCTTCATTTTTCTTGTTCCGATAAACTCTATTTCCACATTATCCAGATCATCTTCAGAATTAGCAGAGATCACTATTTTTACTTCCAATTGATCATTTTCTGTTCCTACTATTGAGATGTTACCATTAAAATTATCCAGACTTAAATTATCTATATCAGCAGATGGGAAACTTCTTTCCACTTCTCTGAAATGATCCTTTCTACCAAAATCGGGAGCATTATTTTCCACTGTGACCATCATATCATTAATACCAGCTCTCCAGTTACGTTCATTCAAAGAGGTTTTTATCACTTCCTCTGGCGTATCACCTAATGCATTCATAGCTGTTCTGGCTGCTACACGGATTACCCCTGCCAGCATTTTACCCCAAAAATTAGTCAAATCCTCATCATCTTCTTCAAATTCAGAATTCTCGGTGATAAAGCCTTTTTCACTGATGGTTACGATCTTACCATCACTATTTGTGATCATCAGATCTCCGTTTTCATATACTATTACTTCATCATCTTCATCGGTGATCTTAAGTATCTTGCCATCCATAAAAATCGGCTGAGAACCTTCTAACATTATTGTAAGACCTTCTTTATCAAAATAGAAATTATCGTCTTCTATGGTCACGTGATATTTCTTGTTCTCTGGCAATTTCAACCAGATCTTTGCCTTTTTCTTTGGTGAAGATATTCCCAGATAATGTTTATCCTGATTGAAAATCGCATCAGTATCATTACATTTTACTTCCAGCTTATTGCCGGATACAAAACTGACACTTTCTACTTTAATATTTGATAATGAAAGCTCTATTAGTTCCTGCTTGAACTTAAATGACTCTGTTATGTTTTTTGCTGATAAACTTGCAGCCAGGACAATTAATACAAGGATAATTATACTTTTTTTCATCATTCCTCCTAATTTACTTCTTTCTTTGAATAGGCGAACACTCCCAGTACAAAAAATATTCCAGAAGCTATTATTTGTAAAGCACTATGCCAGTTAAACAGTAATATTCTGGCATTGATTGCCTGTCTAAAATCCATTACTGACTCCAGATTTTCGAAATCGATCATGTCTTTTACTCCATGTAACGGGCTTATCAACTTTCCGATATATTTAAAAATATCCAATAGAGGAGTATCAAAACTTAGATGTGCAAATACGATTATCAACTGGATTGAGATTGCAATCAAGATCAGCTTCATAAAAGCCTTCTCTTTGAATATTCCTGACATCATGAAACCAATACTTCCCACTACTATTATTGATCGTGAGTATAATAAAAAACTCACAATTAAGCCCGAAATTGCATCTATGAAATCAAATCTGATAATCTGATTCACAAAGGGAACCACCAGGATCAGATTAAATATTCCTACAATGAAAAGCACTATAATGGGTGCTGCTACTGCTATCAGATACTTTGAAAATGAATAAAGCCAGATACTCACGGGCTGACTCCGATAAAATATTTCACATTTCCGGAACTTCTCCATATTCAATGACTGATTTCCGATTGATAATGATACTATCACCATCACAAAACCAGCAAAACCCAATACACCCATACCGATCATATACCAGAATGATTCGCTGATCATTGAAAGGTCAGCCCCGTCTGTTTGAATATTTATCGACATAAAATCCTGAAAATCTAAACCTAATTTACTTTTCATTATAAAAAACGTGATTATTGCCAGGAAATCTATTACCAGAAAAAGTATAATCGGGGATAAAATACTTTTTTGGTGTATCCGGTAATCATTTTTAATTTGTGCTGCAAATTTATTCATGACTGCCTCCCGTGAATGCCAGGAAAAGATCAGCTAATCCCGGTCTATGATATGTTGCTCCCTCTATTTCTATTTCTATAGGTAAAATACCATGATATTGACCCAGAGTGTGAGTTATTTGTCGTGCTCCCTTTTCCTCCAATATATGCAATTGATCAGCAGCAACTGATACCAGGTTATACTTATTTTTAAGCCCTTCCACATCTTCATGTAAAATTATCCTGCCATCATCAATAAATATTATCTCCTGCAGGATCTGCTCAACTTCTTCAACTTGATGGGTAGATATTATTATTGACCTTTCTTCATCAAAATATTCTCCCAGAATTGTATTCAGAAATTCCTTTCTGAAAGCTATATCAAGCCCCAGAGTCGGCTCATCCAGCAGCAGCATTCGCGTTTCAAGTGAAAGGGTTATCAATAAATAAAGCTTGGTTTTCATACCTTTAGATAGTTTACTGATCTTCTTATCCATAGGAAGATTGCTTTTTGCCATCAGCTCTTCAAACTTTTCTTCATTCCAGTGTTCATGTATCCCTTTCATGTATTGGATTATCTGCCTTACTGTCAATCGATCATCGATGATATTTACATCAGGGATAAAAGCCACCTCTTCAAATAAATGATGTTTCAGTGTCTGAATATCTGTTCCAGTATAATTAATATTGCCTTCGTATTTTAATAATCCCAGCATGGAACGCAATAATGTCGATTTGCCGGCACCATTTCTACCAAGCAAACCTATGATCCGTCCTGGCTCTATTTTTAGATTCACATCATCTAAGGCCTGAAACTTACCATAAAACTTGGTTAAGTTATTGATCTCATAAATCGTATTCATTAGTCTTCCCTCCTGTATCGGCTGGATATCAGGCTCACAAGTTTTACCTCACTCATCCCCAGCATCCTGGCTCTCTGAACCAGAGTCTCTACTTCTTCTGTCTCAAAACTCTCCAATCGCTGCTCAAGCAGCTTATCTTTCACTCCTTGTTTAACAAACATTCCTATTCCTCGCTTTTTATAGATAATATCTGCATTTAATAGTTCACCTATTGCGCTGTTAACGGTATTGGGATTGAGCTCATAATCCCTTGCCATTTCCCGCACAGAAGGCAGCTTCTCGTCTTCCTGCACTGCTCCGGATAGGATCATATTCTCTATGTCCTCCTTCACCTGCAGAAACAAGGGCACATTCGGATCAAAATTTCTCATATTTCACCTCTGTCTTAGTGTCTGGGTCAACTAAGACACTAAGGTTATTTCTGTCAATTCTTTTTTATTTTTTCTGTAATTTTATTTCCAGACTCGCTATTTTTACCTCCTTTCCAAATGCTCTGATTTTCTCCTCAAAACACTGTCTATTTCCTTTATATATAACTATTAAGGTCTTACAGGGGCCTTATAAGGGTCTTATAAGGGCTGCAACGATGAACGGCATGACATATTTAAGTTATGCTGTTCATCGTTGCAGTCCTTATAGGTTACTCCTATGTTGGCAGAAAGATTGCTGATTAGTAATTTCGTTGAATTTCTTGTAGATAGATAAGCTCAGATTTTTTAAATCTATGGCTTATACAACATTGACTGGACAATATCTTTATAATTCTTCTTTTTTGAGCTGGAGGTAATATGAAACATATTATTTTACTGGTTATCATTCTTGTATTTGCATTGTGTCTTAGGGCTAATAAACAGGGACTTATGATGAAGATCATTTCTATCCCTGATGATACTCCCCCAGATGCAAAAATATATATCGCTGGAAATTTCAATAACTGGAATCCTGGTGATCCTGATTACCAGCTCCAATTAGTGGATAGCAAATATCAGATTGATCTTGATATATCTGACCTGACAGCAATGGAGTTCAAATTTACCCGTGGTTCCTGGGATACAGTGGAAAAAGGTAACAATGAAGAAGAAATTGCTAATCACCGCTGGGATAATACTGATCCTGAATCTACTCTTGAATTCGCTATTGCCAACTGGCGTGATTTTTGTGAGGAATCTCCAGCAAAGCCACATACACTAACCGGGAGAGTGATCTACCACGAGAATTTCTATATCCCTCAATTAGATCGCTACCGCACTATTCGCATTTATCTTCCAGCGGGATATGACAGCACCTCCACTCGTTATTCTGTTCTCTATATGCATGATGGACAAAACCTGTTTGATAATGCCACTTCTTTTGCTGGAGAATGGAAAATTGATGAAAGCCTGGAAAAACTCACTCTACAGGGAAAAATGGAAGGTCTTATTGTGGTTGGTATAGATAATCACCCCACCAAACGCAGTAATGAATATTCACCCTGGGATAATAAGAAATATAATTGTACTGGTGAAGGTGATGAATATGTGGATTTCATAGTTATTACCCTGAAGCCCTGGGTTGATGAAAATTACCGCACTTTGCCTGATAAAGTACACACTGGTATTGCCGGCAGCAGTTTGGGAGGGCTTATCTCGTTTTATGCTGGTTGCAAATATCCTGAAACATTTTCACGACTTGGAATATTTTCTCCGGCATTCTGGTTTGCCAAAAAGCCAATGGTCAATTATTTTAAAAATTCACCAATACCAAAAAACTGCCAGGTATATATAGATGTAGGAACTGCTGAAGGAGATAATCCTCAGGGACAGAAAGCATATCTAAATGATGCAAAGGAATTCTATCAGCTTCTGCAAAATGCAGGTATTCCTGACAGCAATCTCAAACTCGTTATTGACCAGGGAGCGCAGCATAATGAAAAAGCCTGGGCAAGACGCTTTCCCGATGCCTGCCTCTGGCTGTGGACAACTCCTTGAAGGTAATTATAATCTAATTAATGCCTGATTCCTTATCTCCCATGCTATTTAATAATTACTCTTAGAATAAAAAGCGATAAAAGCACAGTTACTGGGGTAAAGATCAGTTTTTCCTTAGTTATATCTGAACTGAGATTACCCAAAATACCTAATAGAAAAAACAGCAACATCAACCAAAGTCCCACCTGATTGACGCTGTTTTTTCTATTTTCCAGTATAAGTTTTATTTTATAAAATGAAATTATCAGAAATAAACATGTGATCACTGCAGCGAATATCTCATAGTTGATAAGCTGCTCACTATTAGCTTCTATCTGACCACCCCAGACAAAATCTCCTGGTATGATCTGCATCACTACCAAAATATGAAATGCCAGCAGTAGCAATAATAAAACTACGATTATCCGCATAGCTAAGATTTTACGGAGCATATTTTTTCCCTCCCATCACATTAAGCTGCTATTTACGCCTTCTTCTCTTGCTCATTCTCCAGATAAATCCCATGATCATGCCCAGCATGACCAGGATGTGTTTAAATTGGACTGCTGGTATAAACCGGGTACTATCAGGAGTTATCTCAAATACACCAATTGCCTCATTATGCAATCCACCGCCACCACCCATACCATGAGCAGCATTATCAGTATCCCCTTCTTCCTTATCATCTCCGCAACTGCTACCAGGGGCGATTCCTTCTCCCCCACCAAATCCACCAGTTACTTTACTCACAGGAATAATAGTCTTTCCCTGAGCTTCAATCGGATCACCAAATACCATTGATATCTTCAATCCCTTTCCAACATGATCATGTAGTTTCTGTAAATCAAACATCTTTTCTCCTTATTTTATTATTTAACCACGGAATACTCAGAATACACGGAAAAAATACAACTTTTATGTAATCAATTTCTCTAAAATAAAATTTAACAGTAAAATCTCCAAAACAAAACCTTTAATTGACAAAATCTCTTTTTTCTCGCGTTCTTCAGTGTGTTCCGTGTATTCCGTGGTCAAATCCTCTTCTACAATACTATTCTCTTGATATCAACTTTGGGATAGTGATTGAAATTCACTAAGAACCCAAGGTTCAGTCCTGTAGCTTTTAAATAATTAATTACCTGTGCTAAATGAATATCTTCAAGAGCCTTCACTGCTTTCAGTTCAACGACAATCTTTTCATAACATATAAAATCGGGATAATATACTTGCTTAAGCTGATGACCTTTATACGTCAAACTCACTTTATGCTCTGCAACAAATGGAATTTGACTCAATTCAAATTCCTTCTGCAAGCATTCCTGATAAACTGCTTCCAAAAAACCACAACCCATATCCGTATATACTTTAAATATTGCACCTCTTATCTTATAACTTTCATCCTCAAATATCAGATCTTTCATTTTAACCTCAATCATTTCCTACTTGTTTCTTTTTTTAACCACGGAACACTTTGAACACACAGGAAAAAACACAACCTTTATCATTTACCCCCCCCCCAAAAACAAGTTAAACCTAGAATAATCCAGATAACCAGCAATCCAAATATAAATCCCTTTTTCTCTTACATTCCTTCCGTGTGTTCCGTGGTTAAACCCTCTTCTATTCAATTTCAAATTTCAGTTTATTAACCCAGATAGCTTTGCGGTCTCTATTTTTAATAATGTTCTCCTTCATAATCTGGCTTTCATAATCAACTTTCTCATTAAAAACTTCTATATCATTTATGATAACTTTTACGGGTATTTTCAGGTTCACCATTTCGGGATTTATATATATTGCCAAAGCCCCTACTCTGGAGGTTTCTATTTCAAATATATTCCCATAATATTTTGCTTTTGCTGCTCCAGAAGGCTGATCATAAAAGAAAGCATCATAGTAAGCGATCTCGGGAAAAACACCTTTTAATAAGTGAGTATCCCCTTCCCTGTAAACCGTCAAACTAACTTCATCTCCGCGCTGCTTTTCAGCCTTCAGCTCTTCCATTTCATCAATATTAGTGATCGTCACTTCGTCCATAGCAATTATGATATCCTTATCTTTTAATCCCATCTCTTTTGCCAGGGAGGATTCTATTACTTTATTAACCATGATCCCGTCACCTTTGAATTCTGAATCATGATAAAATCCAAAACTGATCCTGTCATCTGGAAGCTGGACGTTGTATTCTTGCTGCCAGTCCTGCTTCTCTGCCAAAGTATCAAGTTCAGTGACCTCCAGCCAGTCGCAGTGGTTATATTCCTTAGTACTCAAGCATTCCCAATATATCTCAGATTGAAAACTATCCCTGGCGCGTTTCTGAATATCTTTCATTATCAATGGCAAATCCTCATCAGAATATCCCCAGTCATGACCGAGTCCCCAGTATTCACGGTAGCTGATATCCGCCCCGGCGCTAAGTGCCAGATTCATTGTCAATCGCGTACTTGCAGCAGGATAAAGCCCATCTTGATCTGTATTAACAGCTCTCAAATACCGGTTCTGAAGATTTTTGATAAAACAGGGTTTGCCCGTAACATGGGCCGGAACTGAGATCATACCATTAAGCGGATAAAACGCAGCAAATTCATTTGGCAGCCGATAGCCAAAATGAAAAGAACCTGATCCTCCATCAGAAAATCCCGTCATAAATACTCTATCATCATCAATATTATATCTCTCTTTCATGATCAGCAGCTCATCTATTACATGCTTCTCACCAGCAGATTCCCACCACATGCAATCACCTCTGGCCATGGGCATCAGAACCAGCATATCTGCTTCCTTTGCATAGTCTATGATCGGGTGGTCAAACCAATATTCATCAGGCTCAAAATAATCTTCTCGCCCCACTCCCCCATGCAGCCAGATGATCAATCCATGACGTTGATGAAGGTCATAACTCTCTGGAATATAATAAAACCATGGAGAACCATCTGCCAGACTATCCTCCATCACAATTCCTTTATTACTCATATCCTGATAATCATTAAACATCATGATCTGCTGATATATATCCTGAGTGTTAAGAAGCTCATCTGCAAAGATGTTCTCTATCGCCTGCTCATTCAAATCTGCCTGAATAACAGCAAGCATCACCAATCCAATAATTAGAATAACAATTTTTCTCTTCATTTTCCTATCCTTGTAATTTTTTATTTTTCAGTGTGTTCAGCGTTTTCCGGGTTTGAGATCATATTTTCCCAAAAATCCCAGGCACGCCTGATATGCGGAATAGTTATACTGCCACCTACAACCAGACCGATAGACAACACTTCTTCCAGTTCCGCTTCATTTACTCCTTCCTGATAGCACCTGTCAAGATGATAACGAATGCAATCATCACAACGTAACACCAATGATGCCACCAGACCCATCATTTCCTTAATTTTGGTCTCGATCACTCCTTCACGGTAAACCTGACTGTCCAGACTCAGAAATCGTTTTGTACTCAAGCCAGAATGCTCCTGCATCAAATTCTGTAACCGATTTCTTTCTGCCTTAAATTCATTTACCCTATCTTTCATTTTAGTATTTTCCTTATTTCAATTATTCTACAAATCTTTTCAATGAATCCTTTCTAAATATTATATTTATGGTCAAGCAATTTCCATATCTCTGATTTTCTGATAAAGCAAAATTGCAGAAATACCAGGAATTTGATCAAAATTTCTAATCTTTGCAAAATATAAATTTTCTTGATGATTTTTATTAAGACAATTTTGAACAGTCTCAATTAAAAAGAGATGATCATTATTATTATTACTTGACAAAATATTGTAATAGTATAGTTAAGTGTATAAATGATAAAAAAAGTTATATAGAAAAATATTTAACAAAGGAGACGCGATGAAGATCATCAGAATGATGTTATTGGCATTGGTAGCAGTTTCATTATTATTGAGTGCATGTGCCCCTCCACCACCACCGGTAGAAAAAGCACAATTAGAGATGGCAGATAAGGAAGCTCTGGCCAAAGAGGCAGAAGCAGCTCAATTGGAACAGGAAATACAAAATTTAGAACAGGAATTGTCAGCTAAGCAGCAGGATCTAAATAAGCTGAAAGCCTATGATACAAAACTTAAGGCAGAGGAATAAGGAGGCACCATGAAGAAATTAATAGTATTAATGATCGTAGCCGTACTGGTTATTCCCGTTTTATTAGTATCCGAGGTAAATTATCTCAGCGAAGATGAATATAAGAAACTAAAGAAAGCTGAGCGTCTTAATTACTGGGAACGTCTGGAATCAGATCTGCAGGATCTAACAGAGCGTAAATCTGATGCTCAAAACCGCATTGACGATGCCACAGCCAGGATTGAACAACTTCGTCAGCAGATAGCAGCAGTGGAAGAAGAACATGAAGCCACTTATAATCAGATCCTTAATTATCTGGAAGTAGATAAAAACGATCAGGCAAAATGGGGTGATATTGAAGGTAAAATAGATTACTTCAATAAGCAGATCAATGATTTTAATTCACTTTCTGATGAAGACTTATGGAATGCCAAGAAGGGTATCTATGCATTGCGTCAGGAATGGGATGATTATCGTAACGATAATTATTCTAAGGTTCCCGATTTTCAGGATGACATCATGATGATTGAAAATCGTTTAACCAGACTGGAAACAGAGCTTGAATCAAAGCGTCCGAAATATTTTGAAGATGAATATAAAGTTTTGAAAGGCGAGACATTATCCAAGATCTCAGGTTATCATTTCATTTATAATGATCCTGCCAAATGGGGAATAATCTATCGTGCAAACCGCGACCAGATCAAGGATCCTAATATAATTAATCCTGATCAGGTACTTAAGATACCTCGTGGCAAGCCAAATACCTGGAAGGTTTATAAGGGAGAATTCTTATGGAGAATCGCTTCCTATCCGGAAGTATATGGAAACGGAGCTAAATGGCCTCTTATTTACAGAGCAAATCAAGATAAGATCAAAGATCCTGATTTGATCTACCCTAATCAGATATTCGAGATACCAAGGGACTAATCAGTTCTAAAATAAATGAAAGCCTCCGGTTTGCTGGAGGCTTTCTTTTCATTAAAGACCAGTAATGACGAGAAAAAAACTTTATCTGATAATCATCACCGCTGTGCTAATTACAATAGCCCAATTGCTGATGAATCCTTATCGTACATGGAACAGGTCTATCAATCTCAACGTGGGTCAAATAGCTGAGCAGGAGATAATCTCACCCATTGAATTCAATGTATATAAAAGCGAAGAGAATTTGAGTCGTGAACGTAAAAATGCAGAAGACAAGATAGATGATATTTACACAATTTCTGACAATATTACCTTCAATGCTATTCGTAATCTTGATATCATAATTCGGCATTTTGAAAATAATGGAGAAGAACAAAACGGACAGGAGATAAATAAAACCCTGGTTCAAAAGGGTTATAAGATGAGTGAAAACTCGATCATGTACCTGATGAAACCAGAAAATCGAAATCGGGTTTATGGCTATCTAAGTGAAAAGCTGGCAAGGGTACTTGATATTGGGATTTATCCAGAAAGTTATAGTGCCCCTTCAATCAATGTTAAGCGTAAGGGAGTGGTAAAGAATTACTACCTGTTCAAACTATATGCGTTTAATGAGGCACGAGATAAGATACTGGACGGGTATAGTGATTCCAAAGGGAAAACTGCTCTAGCAGATATTATTGAAAATATCCTGGTGGTGAATATCATCCTTGATCGTGAAACCACGGAGCGATTAAAGCAGAAAGCAAGGATTGATATAGATATCACAGCCGGAAAAGTGCTTAAAAATGAAACGATAATCCGAAAGGGTGAACGGGTAAATGAGGGACATCTGCAGAAATTAGCATCACTGCAAAGAGCGATGAAAACACAGAATCTTGAGCGAAATAACCGTAGAGTGATCACCTCTTGTAGTGGTACTTTTATATTTTCACTTCTATTACTGCTGATCTTTTTTAATTTACTTGAGTATTATAAAGGATCAATTGAAATGACTGAAAGACGAACTAATCTACTGCTGATCTTCTTCCTGTTTGGGTCATTGATCAGTTTGTCCATACATAATATATTTGAGCTGCCTTCCTTGCTGATACCGGTGAGTTTTTTTACATTTGCCATAATGAAACTTTATAACAGGCAAATATCATTTTTATATACAATTACTCAACTGATCCTGGTGAGTCTTCTACTGAACTGGAATTTTATCAATCCGATGTTATTGAGTCTGGCTTCACTGGCAATATTGCTGCTATCATATCATGTATCCTTAAATGTCAGATATCTAACACTCACTTTATCCGAAATAGTATTATATATATTATTAACTTTGGGATTGAGTTTGAATCAGGTATTACCCCTGGGAGATTTTTTCCAGAGAGTACTGCTGGGTTCGGCATCGATATTGATATCCACCATATTAGCTGTTCTCTTTATCCCTTATCTGGAGAAGCGATTAAGGCTTGTAACCAGAGAAACCCTGATGGAACTTCTTGATGTGGAGAATCCTTTATTAAGACGGATGAGTAGAGAAATGCCAGGAACATATCATCATAGCCTGGTTGTAGGTAATCTATCAGAAAGTGCCTCAGAAGCAATTGGAGCAGATCATCTGCTGGCAAGAGTCGGGAGTTATTTTCATGATCTTGGTAAACTTGCTAATCCCCGCATCTATATTGAGAATAATGCTGAAGCAAATGAAGTGCATGATAACATGCTGGCAACTCAGAGTGCACAACTGATCAGAGGGCATATTCTGGAAGGAGTGAGACTGGCAAGATTAGCCGGATTGCCGGAATCTGTGATTGATATCATCAGGCAACATCATGGAACATCTAAAATCAGGTATTTTTTAAATAAAGCTCAGGAAAATCATCTGGATTATGATGCAGAAGAATTTGAATATCCAGGTCCTAAACCACTGACACAGGAAGCCGCGATAATAATGATAGCAGATATCGTGGAATCACATTCCAAATCTTTGACAGAAATTAACAGCCAGATACTTGATCAACTCCTGGATGAGACGATCAATAAACTTATCAAGGATGGTCAGTTAAATCAGGCACCCGTAACAATAAGTGATCTTCGCAAGATAGCAAATGCAATGCATCCTATACTGCTTGGGGTTTACAGCACCAGAATTGAGTACCCGGAAGATGATTAGTGTAGTGCACTTAATAAATGACACCAGTCAGCCTTTTGTTGAAGCTTTGTTTAATCAATTGGCAGTCGAAGTAATAAAATCTGAACTCAAAGATGAGGGAAATACCGAATTTGCTGAACTGGAGATAGGACTGACTTTGTGCGAAGGAGAAACTATCAGGGAAATGAACCGAAAATACCGTGGCAATGACTCCAAAACGGATGTACTGTCCTTTACTGGTGAATATCCGGCAATTCCACAATTAGGTGATATTATTATTGACATTGAACAGGCTTCTGCTCAAAAAGGTAATATGTCGCTGAGTTATGAGGTTCAAACCCTTTTTTTACATGGATTGCTTCATATATTGGGTTATGATCACATGACCCGTCAGCAGCAGTTAGCGATGCAGGAAAAAGAGAAATTTTATCAAAAATACATAAAGGAGATTGGCAGATAAAGTGGAAGACAGCCTTTCGTATATTTTTTTAGTAGGACTACTTATCTTATCAGCATTTTTTTCAGGGTCAGAGACTGCGTTTTTCTCATTAACCAAGATCCAGATCAAAAAGTATGAGAAAAGCGGAAATGCCAGTGAAAGAAGGATAAATAAACTGCTTTTAAATCCCAGATCACTTCTTGTGCTTATCCTGTTGGGTAATACTCTGGTAAATGTAGCAGCATCCAGTACTGCGGCTTTGATCGCTTTAGAAATTGGGGAAAAATATTTTGGTTCAAAAGGGCATGCCTTTTCAATCTTTTTTGAGATTGTGATCATGACATTTATCCTGCTAATCTTTGGTGAAATCACTCCCAAACTGCTGGCATACAATACATCTGAGAAATTCAGCAAGATAACCAGTCTGCCATTGATCATTTTATATTACCTGCTCTATCCGCTGATCAAAGTACTGGAATTTATCAATATAATTTTTGCACACAGATCACGATATAGCGCTGATAAAAATAATAATATTACAACCGAGGATTTAAAAAACCTACTGCAATCAGATTCTACTGACCATCCCCTGGAAGACAGTGAGAAAGAGATCATACAGAGTATTTTCAGATTTTTTTCTGGAACAAAAGCCTGTGAGATAATGACTCCCCGTGTGGATATTGTGGGAATTGAAAGCAAGGAAAGTTATGAAGAATTAAGACAGTGTCTGCTGGAATCGGGACACTCCAAGCTCCCGGTTTACGAAGGAAGCATCGATAATATAACTGGGATAATCTATGCCAAAGATGTAATTTTGAATCCAGATAAAACCTCTATTTCATCTTTGATGCGGGAGCCAAATTATGTAACTGAGAATAGCCAGATCAGTGATCTGCTGAATATGTTCAGGCAGAAGAAAATCCAGATATCAGTGGTGGTGGATGAATATGGTGGAACCAGTGGACTTTTGACACTGGAAGATATTCTTGAAGAACTGGTGGGAGAAATTCTTGATGAATATGATAAGGAAGGTCCAACCATCAGCATGATCAGTGAAGATGAATATATAATTAATGGTATGGTATCGATTGCAGAATTGAATCAGAAATTTGACCTTAATATTCCTGAAGAGGAATATAATAATCTGGCAGAATTTCTCTTTGATGGATTCAATCGTGTACCTGCCAGATATGATTCCTATATATATGATGACCGGATTGAGTTTGTAGTGACGAATATAAAATCCAGGCGCATTCATTATGTGCGCGTAAAGAAACTGAAGAAAAGTTGAAAAAAAAAACCCTTCTGATTGTTTTTTTACTTCTATTGAGCAGTTTTGGCTTTGCGGAACATTTGCAAATGAGTATCCGCTATTTAGGGCTGAAAGTTGTTAATGTGGATATGATTGATAATGATTCTACGCTTACAGTCACTGCAAAGGCGACAGGACTTGGCAGTATTGCAAGCAGAATGGATAATTTATATCAAAGCAATTATCAAGATGAATATCTACCCGATAAATACAAAAAAGTGATCTATCAAAAGAAATATACTGAGAACAGGATAATAAACTATGATCGCAGTAGTTTGATAGCTGATCGCACGAGCAAAATATCAAAAGAGCTTGATTTGCAGTATCCTATCATGCCTGAGAGCCGTGATTTCTTTTCTGCCTTGTATTTTATTCGAAGGCATCTTGAAATCCCCTCAGCTATTTATCTGGATGCTAATTCTCTGATCTGGAAAGCTGATTACAAAGTAGTAAAAAAAGAAATGATCAATACTATACTGGGAAAACAGGAAGCATTTGTAGTGGAAGTGGCTTTTCAAAAAATCTCTCAAACTGCCATAGAACGTTCTGATATGTTGACTAATAATCTGGTGAATGAAGATAATGTACTCACTTTATGGATTTCGGATTCGGCTGAGAGATTACCTTTGAAGGCTCGGTATAGTATGAAACCTTTTGCGGTTTACTGGATATTAGATGCTTATGAATAAAATGACCAAATGGATGACAGCAATTTATTACACCTGGTTGGCTGCTATTTTAATTGTATCCTCAATCCCTGATATCGGGTCTTCCGAAGAATCTCTGCTGGGGTTTGATAAATACGCCCATTTTATTGAGTATCTGATCCTTGCTTTTCTTTTTATCTGTATGAAACTTGCCAGGCATCAGAAACCAATACTTAAAAACTATTTCTTTCTGGCAGTGCTGCTGCCTGCTTTAGATGAGCTGCATCAATTATTTATAAGAGGCAGAGAATGCTCTCCCCTGGACTTTTCTGCCGACTGGGCAGGAGTTTCTCTTGCTTTTATCGTTTATCTGCTGCTCATAAAATTTCTGTCAATTAAGCTTTAACTCTTTTCAAAGCAATAATCACCTCATATTTATAGGGAGGTCTATCCCAAATTTCCTGATTCAGGTAAGCTTGCGGATTTGCCATGATCTCTTTTTCCTCTACTTCTCTCACTTTCTTATCTGAGTCAATAACCCAGAACATTTTTTTCTTTGCGGGTGGGGTCTTTTGTCCAGCCATAATTACTCCTATAATTTTATATTCAGGATGTTCCTCAACGTATTTCTGCAGTTCTACCAGCTTGATATTCTCAATATACTGAGAACAGAACTTCTCGCAACTGGCAGCACAGACCACAAGGTCTTTGAACTGCTTGCTGCGTGGGCAAACTACTAAATTAAGATTCTTCTTGCCTATTCGTCTCACTATTTAACCAATTCATATTTACGCAGAATGTTATTTAATATCTGCCTATTATCATCACTCATTACTGACATTGGAGCACGGTATTCTCGTTCAATTATTCCCATCATCACTAGGGCTTCTTTAACCGGGATAGGATTTGTTTCAATAAACATCGCATCATTAAGTTCCAGAAGATCAAGGTGCTCCTTCTTAGCCAGCTCAAAATTACCTTCAAGGCAATGATGAATAAGATTGTGAACTTTTTCCGGAACAATATTTGCAGTCACTGATACAGTACCCTTTGCTCCACATGCCATCATAGGCATATTCAGTGCATCTTCACCGGAAAGAACAACAAAATCTGAAGGAGCATCGCGGATTATCTCAGATGCCTGCACAAGGTTACCAGACGCTTCTTTGATAGCAATAATATTTGAGCAGTCTTTTGCTAAAGCAACTGTGGTTGCTGCCTGAAGATTTATACTTGTTCGTGAGGGCACATTGTATAAAATAATGGGGATTTTAACTTCTGAGGCAACTCTGAAGAAGAAATCATACAAACCCTTTTGAGTAGGTTTATTGTAATATGGAGTAACCACCAGAGCATAATCAGCACCAGCTTTCTGGGCTTTGAGAGTACTTGCAATTGTCTTTGAGACATTATTGGTACCAGTCCCTACGATCACGGGAACTTTCCCATTGATCTTGTGAAGGCAATACCTGATAAAGAATTCCTTCTCATCTTCTGCCAGAGCAGGTGATTCTCCTGTCGTGCCACATAACAGGAGAGCATCAGTTTTATTTTCAAGGTGCATATTGATCAGCTTATCAGTAGCGTTGTAATCAATCTGAGAATTCTTAAAGGGGGTTACTAAAGCTACTATTGATCCTTTCAGCATATTATCCTCCTGGTGGAAACATTCTCATCACCTTCCCAGTCAACCTGGCGTAATGCCTCATAGAGCACTATAGCCACGCTGTTACTCAAATTGATTGATCTTATTTTTTCTGACATGGGAATTGTGATTGTATTATCTTTATTTTCTAATAAAATTTCTTCTGGAATTCCTCTTGATTCTGGGCCAAAGACAAATATATCTCCTGCCTTATATTCAGGCTCAGTATATTTATTTTCTGTTTTAGTTGTGCAGTAGTAAATATTACTTTGCGGATATTCAACCTGAAGTTCAGCAAGATCATCATGCAAAAAAAGCTTAAGATCCTGCCAGTAATCAAGTCCAGCTCTTTTCAGGTATTTATCATTGATCATGAATCGCATGGGTTTAATTATATGCAATTCGCTATCTGCACCCACGCATAATCTTCCGATATTACCTGTATTAGCAGGAATTTCCGGTTGATATAAAACTATCTTGAACAACTAATCTCTCCCTAAGGTATTTTTTAGTTTCTTCAGCCAGGTTTTCTCTTCTGTTTTTACCCGACTGGCACTCAGTGTGAAAACATCATCTGGTGCAATCTTGACCACATCATCAAATTCTGCTGGAAAATCCACATCCCGATTCAGGGGATACATCCATTTTTTCAGGCAAATTCTCTCCTGAAAATTCTGAGTTAACAGGTAATCTATAAACCGCTGTGCCAGCAGCAGCTTATCTGTTGATGCTATTATACCGGCAAATTCCTCTACCTGAAAACTACCTTCTTCCATCACGACTACTCGATATTGAGTATCATCTCGATTTAATTTATGGAATACCGGCATCGTCGTGTATGCCGGAATCAGATAACCTTCCCCAGCTAGAAACCTTTTGTAGGCATCATTATAGGAAAGAGGATATGCGGATATATTTTTCTTGATCCCATTCCAAAGATAACGGAACCCATTTTTGCCAAACTGAGCAGCAGTTAAATGCAAAAATGCTCTTCCCATCCCTGTTTTTTCCGGGTCAGGCATGATTAAAGTCTCATCCCAGCCATTATCCTGCAATTCACCATAATTCTGTGGTGGTTTGACTATATATCTGCTATCATACATCAAACCTAATAAACCATAGGCATATGGCGTGAAATGATTAGATTTGTCAAAGCAAAATTTACTATCAATGAATTTAATATTATCAGACTTATATTCCGTAAACAGGTTACTATCCAAAGCTTCCTGCACTAAAGCATTATTAATCCCGCAGATAACGTCTGCCTCTGTGGAATCTGCTTCCTGTCTGAGTGCATCCAAGGCTAGCCAGGGATCATCAAAATTTTTTATAATCAGCGTACAATTATATCTCGCCTCAAAGTAATTTAGATCCTCCCACACGGCATTACTCATAAATGGTTCTGCAGTATAGACCACAAGATTTCGGTCTGGCTTTTGAATTGCAGAATCATCTTTCCCGCAACCGCTAAGAATAATGAGAGTGATAAGGAGAATGATATTTATCTTCAATTAGATACACCTAACAACACACTGGCAACCAGAAAATCAAGAATAAGAATTGCAATTGATGAATAAACCACAGTCATAGTGGTTACTCTTCCCACTCCCTGTGCTCCACCCTGGGTTTTACTTCCCGCAAAACACCCAATCATGGTAATAAATAATCCAAAGAAAAACGCCTTGATCAATCCACCCCATAAATTAGATGGCATGAAATAGTTCTTTAACTCCATAAAAAAAGTATAGCCATTGATATGATACTTGAACACTGAAAGTCCGAAAGCCGAGACAATACCTATGAGATTTGCATAAATTGTGAGAATCGGCACCATAATACATCCTGCAATCACCCTGGGCATATACAGATAATCAGAGGGCTCAATTGCCATGGAAAGCATACTGTCCAATTGCTCACTTACTTTCATAGTACCTATCTCAGCAGCAATAGAAGCCCCAACTTTGCCGGCTAGCACAAGAGCAGTGAGTACAGGTGCGAGTTCGATCATGGTAGATTTTCCTACCAGTACGCCAATTAGATTAGGAGGAATGTAACCATTTGTAAGATAAGATGCCTGAACAGCCGTAACCAGACCAGTGAATCCAGCAGTGATAGATATGAGTAGAAGAGAATCATAACCAATTCTCTCCATCTGCTCAATTATCTGATTTCTTCTTTTACCAATTACTTTCAAAGATAATAATACTGTGAATTGAAATCTGGTGAAATCACCAATTATGATCAGGATATTTTTAATTTTATTGAGCATTACATCTCTGGCTGATTTGAAGCATTTCTAAAGGAAGTAAATTCGCTCAGGAATGTCATATGAACTGTTCCAATTTTTCCATGACGATTCTTTCTGATCAATAATTCTGCTTTCCCGATATCTTCCTGTTTCTTGCTATACACATGCTCTCGGTAGATGAACATAACAATATCCGCATCCTGTTCAATTGCTCCAGATTCCCTTAAATCTGCCAAAATTGGACGTTTATCTTCACGACTTTCCACCTGGCGGTTCAATTGTGATAATGCGATCACAGGTAATTTCATTTCTTTTGCCAGAACTTTTAGTCCACGAGAGATCTCAGATATTTCCTGCTGTCGGTTATCTCTTCCTTTGGGGCTATTAGAAGACATTAATTGCAGATAATCAACAATGATCATATCCAGCTTTCCAACTTCTGCTGCCAGACGTCTGGTTCTTGCCCGAATCTGGTTCAAAGTCTGATGTCCAGTATCATCGATATATATTTGGCAATCTCGCAGCACCTCGGCAACAGTAACAATTCTCTCAATTTTCTCTGTTCCCAGTCCAGTACCCCGCAGCATGCTCTGCATTGGGATTTCTGCTGCTGAACTAAGCATTCTCATTATTAGTTCCTGGCTTTCCATCTCAAGAGTGAATATGGCGATCTTAAGATCAAAGTTCATTGCTGCATTAAAAGCAAAATTAAGTGCAAATGAACTTTTTCCCATCGCTGGACGAGCTGCAACTATAACAAATTGTCCGCTTCTGAACCCACCGATCAGATTATCCAGATCATAAAAACCCGTCTGAACTCCCATTACATTGCGTTTCTTGCTTGCTATCTCCTGAATGATCTCTATCGTGTCATCAATATCAGTTTTAAAATTACTAAATGATTCCTTAAGTGGATTCTCGGCAATATCAAATATCTGCTGTTCAGCTTCATCGAGTATCTTAGCAACATCTTCATCTGCTCTATAACTAACTTCAATGATGTTATTTGCTGCCGTGATCAGTTGCCTAAGAGTTGATTTATCGCGAATGATCTTCACGTGATCCTTGATGTTTGCACCGCTCAATACCACGCTGGTGAGTTTATTTATAAATTCGAACCCACCTACTTTCTCAAAGTCATTACTTTTCTTTAATTCATCAGTGAGAGTGATAACATCAATTTCTATACTTTGCTCAAAAAGCCGTTTCATTGCCCTGAATAACGTTTTATGACTATTCCGGTAGAAATCCTTTTCCGTGACAAGAGTCATTGTATAACTCACATTATATGAATCTATCAGCATGGCAGAAAGCACTGCTGCTTCGGCATTAGGGTCATTAGGCAATTGCTTATCAACGGATGTGTTCGGGTCTTTTCTTGAACTGGTCTCTTTATTAAATTCTGCCATCATTTCCTTCTTATCTTATCTTTGGTGGTAAATTGAAATATTGATCACGCACTCGCTTCAGATCTTCCCAGGTGGGTTTGCGATATTCTGTAAACCGCAGTACAGCTGCTGGATGATAGGTCACATAAGCAGGTATGCCATTGAATGTATGGGCAGTAAGCCTTAATCTACCAAGCGATGTAGTGGTCTCCAATAATGCCTGAGCAGCGATCCTGCCTAATAAGAGGAATATTTGAGGCTGAATGATCTCAATTTGTTCTAGCAAATATGGCAGGCAGGATTCCATTTCATCTTTCTGTGGATCCCGATTACCAGGAGGGCGACATTTCACAATATTAGCAATATATATATCTTCACGTGTTAAATTAATCGCCTTCAATTGCCGATCCAGCAATTGACCTGCTCTTCCCACAAAAGCATGTCCGGTCTTATTCTCTTCAGCCCCTGGAGCTTCTCCAATCACCATCATCTTTGCATCTGCGTTTCCCTGACCATAAACAAGCTTGATCCTGCCGGTGTTCAATATACACTTCCTGCAGTCAGAATATTTCTGACTCAATTCCTGTAATAATTGTTGCTTTCCTTCCAGAATATCATCAGATACAGTTTCCTGCTCCCTCGATGTTTCTTTTACAAAAATATCCTGAATTCCTGATATTTTCAGGAACTCAAGATATTGATTAAAAGCTTTCACAGACATAATTGTCTGCTCTATTCAAATGGGTTCAGATTTTCGTCTTCTTCTTCTGGAAGCTCAGGCATATCTGCCAGGTAATCCGGAATGATGTTCTCAGCCACATGTTCTAAGGCTGTTTCTGTAATTTTCCCTTCAAATTTCTTCTTGATAATATCCGGAAGATTTGACAGTCTTGCCACTTCCAGATTTGCCAGCATCAGGAAAAGGTAGGTCATGTTATTGTCTTCCAAAAACTTTTCGACTTTTGGATTAAGCATTTTCACTCCTGTAATAATTTTCTTTTATCTCTTTATATCTTTTCACACGCAGTTTCTCTGCCCGTATTATCTTTTCAATATCATTCACTGCCATCTCAAGGTTATCATTGATCACCAGATAATCAAACCTGCCTATCAGGGCAACCTCTTTTGCAGCATTTTCCATCCTCAGTTCAATAATTTCACGAGTATCTGTACCTCGCTTTTCTAAGCGATCCCGTAATACTTCCTGAGTAGGGGGTAATAAAAATACTGATACGCATTCTACTCCACTATCAAGTATTTTAAGCGCACCCTGTACGTCAATATCAAGAATTATATCAAAGCCCTTTGCTAATTGCTCATCAATAAATTCTTTTGATGTACCATACCACTTGCCGTGCACCAGGGCACTTTCAATAAAAACACCAACTTCCTGCTTCTTCAGAAATTCATCTTCTTCCAGAAAAAAATAATCCACTCCATCCATTTCATCTCCACGCGCTTTGCGTGTTGTAAATGATATGGAATAGACAAACTCCCGATATCTTGATAATATCTCATCGCAGATGGTAGATTTTCCACCTCCGGAAGGTGCTATCAGGATCAGCAGATATGGCTTATGTTCATATGGCATAGATATTAATCAATCAGCTTTGCGTAATCAGCAGCACTCAATAAATTCTTTTTCTCATCGAGATTGGTTAATTTGATCTTGATCATCCAGCCATCACCAAAAGCGTCTTTACTGACCATCTCAGGAGTATCTTCCAGATCTTCATTGATCTCAAGCACTTCTCCTGACATGGGAGCTTTGATATCTTCTACAGCCTTAACTGCTTCCACACTGCCAAATGCCTCTCCCAATTTGACTTCATCACCTTCTTCGGGTAATTCTACAAAAACGATTTCACCAAGCTCTTTTGCTGCATATTCTGTGATACCAATATAAGCTTCTTCGCCTTCTATCTTTACCCATTCATGGCTTTCAGTATAATACAAATCCTGTTTTACCATAATTACCTCCGCACAGTATTTCTTTTTTACTAACTTTTTTTCCTCGTAAACCACTGTCAAGCAATATCAATTCTTTATTCTTGCACTCACCCGCAATTTAAATATTTTCAGCTGCTAAGTTAGATGTGCACCGTCGGGTATTTCCAGGTGGGGCGCAGATAACGACAGCTATCAGCCAAACCCTGAAAGTAAAATTACTGAGGTGAAAATCAAAGATTAATGCTGATAATTGATAATAGTTCTCGCTCCTCATAGACTGTGCCGTAGCCTTGGCGTAGGAAAGACTTCCGGGATTCTATAAGCAGTGTGAGAACTCATTATCTGGTAAAATTAATATTAAATTTAATTTGATTTTATTACATAAGTTTATTTATCACTGCCAGAAATCAGACTATAGGCACCTCTAAAGGGGAACAACAAAGCACGTACTGACATTTTAATGTCACATAGTTCTTTGTTGTTCCTCCTTCTGGCTGCTTATTGATAGCTAATTATATATTATCAATGTAATTAGTGGTATTTTGGTGGCTCTTTTGAGGGATTTTTAGGCTGAAATCCTGCTTTTAACGGGATCATTATGTTGGGTGAGAATAATTCAGAAGATAATTTGCGAAATATAATTTCATTTAACTACTAACATTTGTTGAAGCAATACTTATTTTACTTGCCGATAATTTAAATTATATTTTTTATTGTGTTGGTAGAAAAATAAAGCTTGAAGTTATATAAGTTGAATTGTTGGAACTTCAACTTATATTACAAAACGCGATATGTAAACGAAATGATACAAGGAGGAAAGATGGCCTTGAAAATTGGAGATAAAGCACCTGCAATTGTTTTACCAAATCAGGATAACCAGATGGTTGATCTTGATGATCTACTCGGTAAGTGGCTGGTAATCTATTTTTACCCTAAGGATAATACTCCCGGCTGCATAATTGAAGCCAAAGATTTTTCTTGTCTTCAGGAAGAATTTGCTCAAGCTGGAGTTCAGGTTGTGGGGATCAGCAAAGATTCTATTCAGAGCCACCAGAGATTTATCAGTAAACAGGAACTGAGCCTGCAATTGCTCAGTGATGCTGATCTTACTACAATTAAAGCCTATGATACCTGGCGGAAAAAAAAGATGTATGGTAAATCCTTTCTAGGTGTAATTCGTAGTACTTTTTTGATTGATCCCAGGGGAGATATCAATGAGGCATGGTATAATGTAAAAGCAAAAGAACATGCTCAGAAGGTGCTGGAGGAAGTTCGAAAGAAGATTTCAAAGTGATCTTAATACCCTAATAATTGACAGCTAACTGTATCTGGAAAATCTTTGATGTCAAATAGATTGTATTGGTTATCTGCAGTTAAGAGGTAATATAATGAAGAATTTAGTTAAGATATACAAGATAATGCTTCAACGCTGGGGTTATGCCCTGGGAGGAATAATTTTCTCTCTTGGTTTCGCTCTATTCAGCGGAGTGAGTATATTAATGGTAATTCCTCTTCTGGACAATGTTTTTGTTTCAGATAAACCAGTTGTATTACATCACACTTTCCCGCAATTCTGGCAGGCGATCCAGCAGATGGTCAGCAGTTCAATATCTGATCTTGGCGGATTGGGAGCAATCATTTCAGAAAGAAGCTATCAGCCAATTCTGGAGAGCCTTTCGGATATCATGAAGCAGTCTGATCCGGTGATGCTGCTCTGGACTATTGCGGTATTATTTGGCGTCCTAACTATATTAAAAAATGCCTTCTTTATGGGACAGAATTATCTTTTTGCCTATTTGCAGGGTTACACGATCAGGGAAGTGCGAAACCTGATGTATCATAAATACCTCTATCAGAGTCTGGCATTTTTTAATAAGAACAGGATCGGAGACTCTCTGGTGCGGATGGTGAATGATGTTCAGATCGTCAATTTGATGTTCATAGAATCCATGTTCCGCTCCTTTCAAGACGTCATTCTGATTGCTGTATATATGGCCACAGCAATATCAATAAATAGCAGATTATTTTTGATATCGATCATCGTAATGCCCCTCTTTTCCTTGGGAGTTACAGCAATTGGAATCAAAATGAAGAAATATGCCCGACGGATTCAAACTCAGATGTCTCATCTTTTCAGTTATGTGGAAGAGGTGCTGTCGAGTATTAAGATTGTGAAAGCTTTTTCACGTGAGAAAATGGAATATGAACGATTTAAGGGAATCAATGACAAGCAGTTAACTTTCTGGCTTAAATCCAAGATTTATCATCTACTCACTACTCCTCTGTCTGAATTGAACAGCGTTCTGATCGGCTGCCTTGTTCTAGTGATTGGTGGCAAGATAGTTCTTGCACCAGAAAGCACTTTTACGTTCGGCAGTTTTATGGCTTTCTTATTTGCCATATTTTCTATGCTTCGCCCTTTTAAGAACTTGACAAAGACTTATGCGAATTTCCGTAAGGCGATGATATCTTTAGACCGAATATCAGAAATCCTGGACCAGGATAGTGAGATAAAGGAAGATGCTGACCCTCAGGAAAAGAGCAGTTTTGACAGTCAGATAGAGCTTAAGAACATCTCCTTTTCTTATGATGGTAATAGAGAGGTACTCAAAGATATCGATCTTAAGATCAATAAAGGCGAAAAAATCGCTCTTGTGGGCAGCAGCGGATCAGGGAAAACCACTATTGCCAACTTGCTGACCAGAATGTATGATGCCACTTCCGGAGAGATCAATATCGATGGTATTCCTATCAAAAAAATTAAAATCAAAGATCTCAGATTGCTTTTTGGCACTGTTACTCAAGATTCTATTTTATTTTCAGATACTGTTGTCAATAACATTGCTTATGGCTCTCTGAATGAATGTGAACGCGGAATTATCATTAATTCTGCCAGGATTGCCAATGCAGAAGAATTTATCCTTAACATGGATAATGGCTATGATACAATGCTTGATACAAAAGCTGGAAATCTTTCTGGAGGACAGAAACAAAGATTATGTATTGCCAGAAGTATTGTGGGTGATCCACCAATCCTGATCTTTGATGAAGCTACCAGTGCTCTGGATACTGAAGCAGAACAAAAAGTTCAGAAAGCTATCGAGCAGGCTACTAAGGATAGAACTGTGGTCATGATAGCTCACAGGCTTTCCACGATTCTTAATTCAGATAAAATTGTTGTGTTGGACAAGGGTAAAATCGTGGGGATAGGAACACATCAGGAATTGCTGAAAACTAATTTCCGCTATCAAACTCTTTATAATCTGCAATTTAAAGATAGTACTTCTGGATAAAATCGAGTAGGATAATGTTTCGCTTTCCCTTACAAATATCCCCTACAGAGAAACCACTTTTCGGGTGGATGATTTTTTCTACAAACAGCGAACCACTACTTGATACTAAATCCCGGTATATGGTACAAAATCTAAATAAAATATTTTACATCGTAGATGTTCTTTAATTGTAGCACAACATCGACACACATCAGATATTTACCCTGTAGGGGTTATATAACCTCTTTCCCGGATTTAATTCCCACAAAAAATACCTTAACCAGGTTTTTAGGGAAGGCTGATCAATTTCCACTAGTCAAGGTCTCAACAAGGTCTATTTATACTCTTCCAATGCCAAAATAATCAAATCCTGATTTTCTTACTTCCTGCGGTTTAAATACATTTCTCCCGTCAAAAATTACTGGACGACGCATTTTTGATTTGATCAATGTAAAATCTGGATTACGGAATTGATTCCATTCAGTAACCACCAGCAGCCCATCAGCGTCTTCACAAATGCTGTAGTTATCTTCTCCATAAGTGAGTCCATCCAGCTTTCCAATCGCTTTTTTGGCTGTTTCTGTAGCCACAGGATCATAAGCTATCACTCTGGCACCAGCAGCGATCAAGCCTTTAATAATTCTTATTGATGGAGCTTCACGCATATCATCTGTTTTGGGTTTAAATGCCAATCCCCACATTGCAAATATCTTACCCTTAAGATCATTATTATAATAATCTTTCACTTTTTGCACCAGAATATCTTTTTGATCATCATTCACGGCTTCCACTGCTTCCAGTACCCGCACATGCGTATCTTCCTTAAGTGCCATCTTGATCAATGCTTTCACATCCTTGGGAAAACAGCTTCCACCATAACCAACACCGGGATAAATAAACTGATAGCCGATTCTGCTATCTGAGCCTATTCCTTTGCGAACATCTTCTACATCGGCTTTGAGAATATCACAGAGATTAGCAATATCATTCATAAAGGATATCTTGGTAGCCAGCATGGCATTTGCAGCATATTTAGTCATCTCAGCTGAGCGTACACTCATAATAATGGTCTTATCACGTGAACGGCTGAATGGTTCATATAATTCCTGCATGACCTCACCAACTTTCGGGTTGTCTGTGCCCACTATCACGCGATCCGGCTTCATGCTGTCTGCTATGGCTGAGCCTTCTTTCAGGAATTCGGGATTAGAGACCACATCAAAACTATAATCTACATTTCGCTCTGTCAGAATAGCCTTCACGGTTTTTCCCACTAGATCCGCTGTTCCTACAGGAACTGTGGATTTATCTACTATTATCTTGTAACTATCCATATTATGGGCAATATCTGCGGCAACTGCCAGCACATACTGCAAGTCTGCTGAGCCATCTTCTCCAGGAGGTGTTCCCACAGCAATAAAGCAGATTTCAGATGCTTTAACTGCACTGGCGATATCGGTGGTAAAACACAATCTACTCTGCTCCACATTATTATTGACCATGCTTTCGAGTCCCGGTTCCCAGATAGGAATTTCTCCGCGATTGAGCATATTAATTTTTTCTATATTGTTATCCACACAGATCACCTGATTGCCCATCTCTGCAAAACAGGTCCCCGTTACAAGTCCCACGTAGCCTGTTCCTATGACAGCTATTTTCATCTTTCCTCCATAAAATATCTTTATAAATTATTTTGTTTATTATACCAGTTCAGAAATTTCCTGATCCCTGACTTGAAATCTGTCTGGGGATTATAACCAATCATTTTTTTTGCTTTGCTAATATCTGCAAAAGTGCAAATCACATCTCCAGGCTGCATTGGCAGAAATTCACAATCAACTTTCCTGCCCATTTCATCAGAAATTATCTCTACCATTTCAAGTAAGCTAATTGTTTCAGATTCTCCCAGGTTGATCACTTCAAAACATTGATGGTCATTTATATATTCAATTGCCCCGGTCACGCCTGTGATTATGTCATCAATATATGTATAATCACGTGCAGTAGTGCCATCACCAAATAGCTGAAGTGTTTCTCCCCTCGAAATTAGATTTGTAAATTTATGTATTGCCAGATCTGGTCGTTGACGGGGACCATATACAGTAAAAAATCTTAAGCAGATCATCGAAATATCATATAGATGATGATATGAATGACAAATTAGCTCAGCTGCTTTTTTGGTCGCTGCGTAGGGTGATATGGGGTGATCCACATTATTAGTCTCTTTGAAAGGTAAACTCTGGCTGTTGCCATACACAGAAGAGGAGGAAGCAAAAATGAATTTCTTTATCCCCTTCCTTCGGCATTCTTCCAATAGATTTTGAGTGCCATTAATATTGACTTCACTATATAAAAGGGGTTGCTGAAGTGATGGTCGAACTCCTGCCATTGCAGCAAGATGAATAACCAGATCATATTCGCGATCATCAAAGATATTGGTTAAATATTTACGGCCTCGAATATCTCCTTCAAGTAACCGGTATCCTCTGAAAGAATTGCAGTTAGAGACGTTATCACGCTTAATCTCAGGGGCATAAAAATCGTTAAAATTATCAAGATTATCAACTTCATGTCCGTCAGACAGAAGCTTTTCCACCAGATGCGAGCCAATAAATCCTGCTCCACCAGTAACGAGAATTCTCATAGGATATACCCCTTAATTACAATCTGAGGGAAATTTTCACTATCCACCTCATTTGTCAATACTTGTGTTCAGCGATATGTATTTTGCCTTTATGGAGCATTAAATATCTTCAATATTTTCCGGATGACAATCAAAATGTTGACAATTACACTAGAACCCTGTAATTGACAAAAAGAAATTTAATATTGGAGGTTTTATATGGATAGAAGAGTTTTTTATCTGTTATTAGTGATACTGATGGCATTAACATCAAGCTTATGGTCAGAAAAATCTACTGAGAGATTGGCTCGAGAAAAGGGAGTGGAAGCTGAGGGGCTCTGGGAAGCTGAGAATTATACTGAATCAGCAATAGCTTGTGAAGAAGCAATTAAATTATTTAAACAGGCAGTTACTGAAGACCAGGTTCCTAATGATGAAGCACTGATCGGTCACTGGCTGGCAATTACTTTTGATTGCTTTGTGAAATCATCTAATTTTGAAAACGCTCTCCGTATTCTGGAAGATATGATCACACTCGATCCTGAAAACATGAAATATTATACTCAAAAAGCAATTCTGCAAAAGAAACTGAATAGATTTGATGATGCAATAGAAACCTATACCTATATTGACTCAGTAAAACCAAGTTATAAAAACAGTAAAGCCATAGCTTCAATCTATAAAGACCGTGAAGACTGGGAAAATGCACTCAAATGGTATTACCTTTCTTATGACCAAAGACAGGATTCAAATACTATCAAAGATATTGCTGTAATAAATCTTACTTTGGGCAGGAATGAAGCAGCCATTCAAGCCTATAAAGATTTCCTTGATACAGATCCTGCTACTGCTACAAAAATAAAGACCTATACAAATCTTGGAAAACTTTATGAGGATCTGGGTGAGATCAATAATGCTCTGGAATATTATGAAAAATCTAATGAATTGCGATATAATAATCAAATTACATTATTATTAATAAGTCGCTATTATGATCTGAATATATATGATAAAAGTCTTAAGAATATTGACCTATACCTTAAAAACAAACCTGATGGTGCTGATGCATTATATTATAGAGCAATGATCAAGTATAATAAGGGAGACTTAATAGAAGCCCGAAAGGATTTTGAAGCGATACAAAATAATCCCACTTATGGTTCAATTGCTAAGGGTTATATTGAGTCAATTAACTCTCAATAATAGTCATTTTATTAAATAATTTCATAGCCGATCTCTCCGGATCGGCTTTTTTCTTGCCAAATTATATTTATTCATTAAATTATCTTAAAATAAATGGGAGAATCGAATGAAGAAAGTATTAATAATATATATAATTCTTGTGATGGGAATTTCTCTGATAGCTGATACACCTATTACCAGTTTCAAAGCAATGATCTGGAACCAGTTTATCAATGATCTGATGGAAATCAAAATAGATGTTGCTTATGATGAAGCAGAAAACCGCATCTATATGACAATCCCTGATGAAAAATATCCTTCAGAAATCACAATTACGGAAGAATACCGTAAAGCCATGTATGATCTGGTGAGAAGATTTATGCGCAAACAAAGACAGGCTATCGAATGGAAAGAAGAATATGATTTGGAATTAGGTAAGTTGCCAATCACAGAAAGTCGATTTAAAAGATACAAAACCTGGCATAATTCGCGAGTGAATTCCTCTGGAAATTTCTTTTCTCAAAATACTGAACTGCATCAATTCATACTATTCTTTAGTCCAATGACTTCACGAGAAGATGATTCCATCTCCAAGAAGGGATTTAAACTCTATTTCTGGACTGAGAATGCTGAAGAACTGGAAAAAGCATTTAATCCCAGGTCATTTAAGAAATATTGGGGCGATGAAAAGAAATAGTCTTTTGGGAATGTAAACCTTAGGAACCTATAAATTCAGAAAGAGAATATTTATTATTCTCTTTTCTGCTTGCCAATCTTATATTGACTTAAAATCTGTCTCAATACTGGAATAATATTAAGGAGTGTATAATGAGAAAAATTTATATTGCTGGAAACTGGAAGATGAACATGACCTTCCAGGCTGCTGATGATTTCTTTTTTCAATTGGGAGATTATCTTAAGAATAATGGCTCAAAAAACATCGAAGCATTGATCTTCCCCCCCTTCACCTATCTTGAACTGGCAACTGATACCGCTGATGAAACATCCCTCAGCATTGGTGTGCAGAATGTATCTGAGCGGGATAATGGTGCATATACTGGAGAAATTTCAGCAGAAATACTTTCATCAATGGACGTGGAATATTCCCTGGTTGGTCACTCGGAAAGACGCCAGTATTTCAATGAGAAAAATTCACTCCTTAATCAGAAAATCAAGAAACTTCGCAGTTTCTTTATTAAGCCAGTCCTTTGCGTGGGAGAATCATTGGCTGAAAGGGAAGCCGGCAAAGCCTTTGAAGTAGTGCAGGAGCAACTTAAAAACTGCCTCAAAGATATAAAAATTGACGAGGATATCTTAATTGCTTATGAACCCGTGTGGGCGATTGGCACGGGTAAAACAGCAACTCCAGAGCAGGCTCAGGAAATACACCTGATGATAAGGAACTGGATAAAAGAAAATTATGATGAAGAAACCGCAGCAAATTTGCCAATTCTATATGGTGGCAGTGTGAAACCAGCCAACCTGGCGGAACTTTTACTTCAATCAGATATTGACGGTGGTTTGATCGGTGGAGCTTCACTTAATAGTGACAGCTATATTGAGATGCTTGAAATTGCCCGTAAAATGTAGATCAGAAGGAGAAATCAGTGATAGATCTTAAATATATTCGCAGTAATCCAGAACTGCTCAAAGAAGCTGTGATAAACAAAAAAGAGAAAGCAGATATTGATCGTATTCTGGAGATTGATGAAGCCAGAAGAAAGCTTCAATTTGATTTTGATAATCTCAGATCAGAACAAAAAAAGACCAGCAGTGAAATCCCCAAATTAAAGAAAGCAGGAAAAGATGTTTCTCAAGTGATGGAAAGGATGAAGTCACTTGCAGATGAACTCAAAAACATTTCAGCTAAGCTTACGGAAAGCGGAAATGAGCTGGACACACTCCTGCTCACGGTTCCTAATATTCCAGCAGAAGGGGTTCCGGCAGGAGGGGAAGAAAATAATCAGCAGATCAGAGAATGGGGTGAAGCAAGGAAGTTTAATTTCCAGGCCCGTGATCAAGTTGAACTGGCTGAGATCAATGACCTTTTTGACCTTAAAAGAGCTGCCAAAATGTCCGGTAGCGGCTTTATTGCCTATACGGGAAAAGGTGCTGCTTTAGAGAGAGCGTTGATCAATTTCTTTTTGGATTTTCATTTAGCAAACCACCATTATGAAGAGATATCTGCACCTTTTATTGTTAACCGTGAGACAATGACAGGAACGGGACAATTGCCGAAACTGGAAAACGATATGTATCACATTGATCAGGATGATATGTTCCTGATCCCTACCTCAGAAGTATCAGTTACTAATTTCTATGCTGGTGAAATATTACCTTTTTCATTATTGCCTAGAAAATTTGTTTCCTATAGTCCATGTTTCCGTCGTGAAGCTGGTTCCTATGGAAAAGATAACAAGGGATTGCAACGGGTTCATCAGTTCAATAAAGTTGAAATGGTTCGTTTTGTTCAACCAGAAACATCATATGATGTTCTGGATGAAATGGTTCATGATGCTGAGGATATTCTCCAGGCTTTAGGATTACACTATCGCGTAGTTGTTCTAGCAACAGGTGATCTAAGTTTTGCCTCAGCAAAAACTTTTGATCTGGAAGTGTGGGCTCCGGGAACAGAAAAATATCTGGAAGTTTCTTCTGTATCAAATTTCTTAGATTTTCAGGCCCGCAGAGCGAACATCAGATTTAGAGATAATGATGGAAAGGTAAAATACCTTCATACTTTAAATGGTTCAGGGCTGGCAACACCTAGGAGCTTCATTGCCTTAATAGAAACCTGGCAAAATGAAGATGGTACTATCACCATCCCCCCAGCACTGAGATCTTATCTGGGAAATCGAGAGATTTTATAGTATATTTGTGTTTTTAGAAATAATTGAGACCTGGCTATGCCGGGTCTTTTTTATTTGGATAATATGATCTGTCCACTTTTCATCAAGTACTTCATCAGATGAATGTTCTGCAATAATAATGCCATTATCACCTAATAGATCTGCTGCAAATATCTCTTCTATTGTGCTGTTTATCAATTTCTTATTGTAGGGAGGATCCAAAAAGATCATATCAAACTGCTCTTCACATTTCTTGATAAAGGGTATCACTTTCTTTCTTACTAACCGGCACTGTTCCCGGCATCCTAAAGTAACAATATTACTGATTATGGTTGCAATTGATTTATGGGCGAATTCTACCATAACAACACTTCTGGCTCCTCTGCTGATCGCCTCCAGTCCTATAGATCCGCTGCCGGAATACAAATCCAGAAAATCTACTCCTTCACAATCTGGTATGATATTAAAAATGGTTTCCTTCAAATAGTCAGTTGTAGGTCTGGCAGTATTACCCGGGACACTCTGTAATGTCCGTTTCTTATATTTTCCTGCAATTATTCTCAATTAATTTCCTTTTTATTGTTAGCTAAACTCTAATCTATAAGTTCTTCCAGATCAGCTAAAGTCAATTCTTCCAGCTTTTTGCCGTCCTGCATTTTGTTTTTTAAAACTCGACTCAGTTCCTCAGCACTCATCCCTCTCATAATTCTAAGCACATTAAAAAGCTTTTGATCCATATCATCCTGGAGTTTCTTTTCCACTTTCTCATCACCAGAAACATTATTTTCTTCAGTCAAACCCTGTTTGACATCCTTTTTATAATTACTGGTGAAATCTTCTAAGCCGGGAACCAGATCTTCTTCATCTGAAACATTTACTTTCACTGGATCAGGAATTTCAATTTCGGGTTCCACATATACTTCATCACCCAAAGAGGGAAACTCTATTTCCTCATCGATAATATCTTCCTCATCAACATCAATTTCTGGAAGATCATCTTTGGGGATAGATTCTTCAATATCTTTGACTGACACTTCAGATGAAAGTTTCTCTTTCTCGGCAGGTTCTGGAACTATTTCCGGTTTCTCTTCAGGCTTCTCTTCAGGTTCTTCTTCAATTTTCTCCATGATCTTCTCTGGCACTGGAATTTCTTCAATAACTTCCGTCATTTCAGTCATAGTGCCTTCGAAATCATTTTCGATATCGTTCAAAGTCTCCACGGTAGCCACACGAAGGTCTTCTGGAATAATGTGTAATGCAGCAGCCTCTGCTTTAGTGAATATTTTTTTTACATTTTTATGATATTCACCCCAGCGGGATTTGCAGATTTCCAACACTGCTTCAGTGATCTGTTCCTGGTAATCTTTCCCTTCCTTATCCTGCAAATATAGATATATTGCCAGTGCATAATCATACTTCTCTTGTGAAACATATAGTTTCGCCAGTGTCGCTGTTGGTTTTGTTTCCATTTCTAACCCTCGCATTTAATATAAGGCAAAATTTTTGCCAAAGTTTTCTCACCAATTCCCTTTACTTCAATCAGTTCATTCACATTGTTAAACTTTCCTATCTCGCTTCTTCTGTCAATAATTCGTTGTGCTTTCACTGGTCCGATCCCAGGCAACTGGATAAAATCCTCCAGTTTTGCAGTGTTTATATCAAAAATCGAGTCCCTTTCTATCGTCTCTTTTATCTCAATCTCTTCTGCTGACTTTCCGAATTTTACCAGATAGGGACTTATCCTTTCCAGAGTTACTTCCCCTATCCCTTTCACCTTCACAAGGTCTTCAATGCACTCAAATCCATGCTCTGCCCTGTAAACAAGTATTCGTTCTGACAGTGTTGGTCCTATCCTCGGCAGGCTCTGGAGTTCATCAGTATCTGCAGTTCTGATATCTACCGGAGTCCGATTATCACTTACTTCATTAAGAGTTCCCTCAAATACATCATCATCTGCAGATAAGCTCAAATACTTGATCCCCAAGCCCAGAAACACCATTATCAATACAAATGTGAGTATCTTGCGTTCATTCACCGTGAAATAATCCTGTGGTCTGAACATCTTATTTCTGGTAAATCAGATTTACCAGCACCTGTCCAACTGCTTGCAGAGAAGCAGCGGAGCATTTATCAGGAGTATCTTCTACAGTATGCCAGGAGCCATATTCAAAATCAATAATATCAATTGCCTCAAACCCGGCTTTGATCAGAGAATAATGATCATCATTAATGGCATTATCTATCCGGTTATCAAATTCCTTAATTCCCAGCTGCCAGGCTATATCCCACACTTCCCGCACCAGTAGCGGACTATTATGATATGAGTGATACTCAATTGGAATCCTCAAATCTTTGTCACCTATCATATCTATTACAATCGACTTTTCAGGCTTTTCTCCCTCCCAGTGCTCAGCAAAGTATTGTGAGCCCAGACACCAGCCCTCATCTTCTGTATATGTACCCATATCTTCCAGATCAAAAAAGACCAGATCAATACCATATTCTTCGGGCATTGTCTCTGATAAAATTCTGCCAATCTCAAGTAATACTGCTACTCCTGAAGCTCCATCATTTGCTCCTAGAACTGGCTTGGTATGATTTGTTTCATCAGCATCCTTATCTGCCCAGGGTCTGGTATCATAATGTGCACCCAGAAGTATTCTCCGGCTCAGACGTGGATAAAAACTGCCTGTGATATTCACTCCCGCTATTTCCTTTCCCTTATAATCAATTGTAAATTTCTGCTGTTTTACCTCTGCCCCATACTTGTGAAGTTTATCTATTATATAATCCCTGCAAAGCTCTATCTCTTCTGAGCCGGGAACTCTTGCTCCCAGATCACATTGATCTTTCAATACTTGAAATGCGCTTTCACCTTTAAACCGGGGAACCTGACTTGTACAGGACATCAGTAAAACTCCAATAATTATCACTATCAGGATTATTATATAATTTTTTAACATTTTATCCTCTGATTTATTAATCTTTAATACTGCCAAAATCGTCAATTAATATTTCACTTTTGATATTTATTTCCCGTTAGACTGTTAAATTTCCCCGCATCCAAGACCTTGCGAATGGGCTTTAGCCCTCCGCAATGGTCGATCAGTGATCAGAAATTTATAAATCATAACAAACCAATTATCAATGTATATTGCCTGTTCATATCGGTCAACCATTGTGGAGGTTTTCAACCATTCGCAAGGTTTTAGTTGTGTCAATTTCTGTACTTTTACCCATCTCCCAGACTACTTCCCTGCCTATATTGTTTTTTGATCAGCTTAAGGAGTAATTGATTCATCCATTTCGTTTTATTTCCCGGCATTGGCTCCACTCCCAGGTCATTGTGCAGAATGTTGCTCGTAAACAGCCTGCTGATCACAATATCTTCTCTCACCCAGGGTATTAATTCACTTAATATCTCAATGTATTCATCTATCGGCATCTGCTTGACTTCACCCTTCTCCCACAATTCTCCCAGTCTTGTCCCGGAATATATCACCAGATTATGCAGCTTGATCTCCTGGATCCCCTTATTATCTGATACCCAACGTATCGTATCGATCATATCCTGCCTGCTCTCTCCCGGAATACCCATGATCAGATGCACTCCCGTATTTATTACCCATTTCCGGCAAAGCTCTATTGCTTCGATAGTATCATGATGACTGTGTCCCCGCTCCAGATATTGCAGACTGCTGTCATGGATGCTCTGCATCCCGATTTCGATACTTACTGGTTTATTAAAAGAACCCAGTAACTCACATAATTCCTCATTCACATAATCCGGACGCGTTGATATGGTAAGTCCCTTTATCTCTGGATAATTTATTGCCCTGCTGAAGACATCCTTCAAGTAATCAATCTCTCCTGCAGAAGATGTTTCATCCTGGAAGTAGGCAATAAAGGATTTTGCTTTGCTGTTTTGCTTAAGGATATTAATCCCTTTTTCCAATTGCGTTTCTATTGTCAGTTCTTCAGCTTGATATGCCCCTCTAAAGGTTTGAGGATTACAAAATAGACATCCTCCCTCTGCCCGATGAGGACAGATTATACCAGTACTGACTCCTACCCGGAATACTTTCTCGCCATACTTTATCAGCATAGCTTTAGAATATGTATTTATCAGATCAGATAGCTGCATTTATTTAAAGATTATTAATGGCGATGGCAAGCTGTTCTGCTATCACAGGCAGGTCACTTTCCATCAGACTGGTAAGATCAAACAATAGTTCACCTTCACGCAGAATTCCTAATACCGGCTTCTCTCCCAATAGTAACTGCTGATGGACAACCTCTGCCATATCAGGGTGATCAAATACTATCTGAACTGCTATACTATCGATCTTAAGTTCAGGCATTGTCCCCCCGCCACATCTGCCATAGCTTTCGACGATCGTCGCTCTTATTCCAGCTTCTTCTAAATAACCTATCAATTTTTCTGCTAAAGCTTGTTTCTCGCTCAATTTCCTGTTCAGCAACTGGAAGATAGGAATACTGGCTATCAGTTCATTATCATTAAGATATGCCTGCATCACGCTGATCAAAGCAGAGATGGTCATCTTCCCCACTCTCAATGCTCTCATCATTGGTGCTTTTGCTATCTGCTGCACATATTCCTGCTTACCGGTAATTATCCCCGCCTGAGGACCGCCAAGTAATTTATCTCCGCTAAAACACAGCAGATCAACCCCACTCTGAATAGCAGTTTTCACATCTGGTTCTGATGCCATGTCAAGCTGCTCCGGCTTGCGCAGTAAACCACTGCCTATATCATAAACCATCACCAGATCGTTATCGTGAGCAAGCGCTACCAGATCATCAAGCTCCACCTCTTCACTGAACCCGCCAATATAATAATTTGATTTATGCGCTTTGAAGATCAATCCTGTATCAGGTGTAATTGCATCCTCGTAATCGCTCAGCTTTGTTATGTTCGTGCAGCCAACCTCAACCATCTTTGCCCCAGAGGCTGCCATAATATCAGGTATCCTGAAGGAACCGCCTATTTCTATCAGTTCTCCCCGGGAAATTATTACTTCCTTCCCTTCAGCCAGAGTTTTCAGGATCAGCATTACTGCCGCTGCATTATTATTAACAACCACAGCATCTTCAGCACCCGTGATCTCCTGCAGAAGACTCCGAACGTGATCTTCCCGCTTTCCCCTCTTCCCTGTATGCAGGTCAAATTCCACATTACAATAACCTGTCAAAATATCCTGCAGATCACTGATCACTTTCTCTCCCAGAGGTGCCCTGCCCAGATTAGTATGAAGCACAATACCACTTCCATTTATCACAGGGTGTAAACTGCTTTGCGTTTTGTCCTTGAGCAATTTGTCACATTCTGCTATTATCTCATCTGCATTCATTGCCTTTGCTCCCCTGCCAATCTCCTGTCTGGATTGCTCTATGATCACTCGCACAGTTTCTGTTACGCGCCCGACCCCATATCTGGTTATCACGCTTTCACAAGCCTTATCCTGCAAAACTATATCTACTCCCGGTAATAAACGGTATTCATCCTTATTCATCTACACTTTCTCCTTTCGCTTCATAGCATTCATACCAGATCATCCTGCTGCCGTCAAATTCCACCAGGCATTCATCTGATTCATAAACGTTGCTCAATCCGCCAAAATATCCCTGACTTTTCTGATTATCTAAATTATACCTGAATCCCTTTAATGTCAAGTTACTGATGCTGCCAAAACTAAAAAATGATACTGCCCTGCCTTTTTTATTTCTGATTGTATGACTTCCGGGAGCCAGAAATTTCATCTTACCCCAGTTATCATACAGGCATATTTCCACTTCATTCAAGGGTTTTAATTGGTTAAAATGATAAAATATCAGGATATTCTGCAGCATGTGGTCTGCTCTCAGTCCCAAAGCTGAGATTATATTTATTCTATCAGGTTTATAACCTAAAGCATAATTCACCGCTTTCTCCATATCACTGGTATCCTGATCTGGCAGGTGAATTATCTCTGCCTTAGGAAATATCTTATCAATATTAGGAGCTGCAGAATCCAGATCACCAATTATCACATCTGGTGTGATTCTCAAATCCAGACAATGATTGCTGCCCCCATCAGCAGCTATCACCAGATCCACTCCGGAAAGTGCCCTTACCAGTACACTCAGATCCGGTTTCTCACCATTTGCAATAATGCAGATTGATTTCTCATTACTCATTCCAATCACCCCTTTTCACCAGTCGTGTTACACTCCTGCCCCGTTATTTATTGTCCAGCAAAAACTGATTGATCTTAAGATTAATTTCATCCATGCTATCCGTGTCGTCTGCCTGCCGTGCCGAAGCTATGACTGAGGATGATGGTTAAATTATTTTTATATTACATTATCCGTGATGATCAGTGTAATCCGTGGCATCTGTGTTCTATTGACTCTTTCCCTGTACGCAGGTTAGTTTACTGGGGTGTAGTAAGTACTGGTTTTAAAAGCCTCTTTTGAGGATTTTAAGGTCTGATTTTTTCAGGTAGAATACGGCTCTTTGCTGTATATCTGTCTGGAAGGTGGGTTCAAGTGACAGTCCTGAGACGTAGCTGGCAGCCAGATTTTGGGTGATCATATTTCTGATATTTATCTCGCTATCTGAGGTTTCTATCCGGAAATTGCCTGACTGGGATAGCACTATATTATCATTGATATCAAATTTGAGAGTATCGGATGTTAGAGTGAATCTAATGTAATTCTGACTGGTGGAAACTTCATTACTATCCAGGGTCTGGCTAATAGTGAATTCTT
>Ga0075120_10000183_pt1 | contig 49940 bp, 43 predicted proteins | sample AntAceMetag02UKL_FD_69792 | JGI IMG/M metagenome (GOLD analysis project Ga0075120, IMG submission 69792) | Saline lake microbial communities from Ace Lake, Antarctica - Antarctic Ace Lake Metagenome 02UKL | ecosystem: Environmental > Aquatic > Non-marine Saline and Alkaline > Saline | place...
TTTCCTTTTTCCAGAGCCGACCAGAGCTCATGATTAATCTGCTGATATTCCACGTAAAGTTTTTCTGTATTACCACCATTAGCATAATGCTCCAGAAATGCCCTCATTGCCAGCTTTTCTGTCTGACGAGTATCATACAGAGTATTATCTAGATCCAGCAGGATATATTTATATCTCACTAATGTAACCCCCAAATAATTTTTTGTTTACCAATTTTACTGTTAATAGTTAATAGGCAATAAAAATAAATAAAATACGGAGGTTTTTGTGTATTTCTTTCGTCACGACCTTATTAAAAAACACCAGGTTAATGTTAATGTACCGCATCTTAAATACATGATGTGCTTAAATGAAAGCGGACTTGATCCTTATCAGACAGTAAAAAATGAGTTTCTTAATTTGATGAACAGCATCCATCTCAACCGTTATTACAGTGATATTACACAAGACCTTAACCATGAAATCGCAAACTATGCAGAAATTGAACCAGAACAGCTTATATCAGGTAATGGTGCGGATGAAATGCTTTACTTTCTGTTCAATGCAGTCAGAGATAACGGTAATTCTTTTGCCCTTACTCTCTCCCCCTCTTATTTTGATTATCAAAGTTATTGCGATGCTGTAGGATTATCCCTCAAAACCTTCCCACTTTCAGAAGATTTCAGCTTTGAGCCTGATAATCTCATGAAGTTAGCTGATGATCCTGATTGCAAACTTGTGATTATCTGTAATCCCAATAACCCTACTGGAAACCTATTTCCTTACGAAGATATAATTCAGATTATTGAGAAAAATCCTCAAAGGCTGATGCTTATTGATGAAACATATTTTGAGTTCTCTGGTGTTACTTTAGTGCCATTGATCAATAAATATCCTAATCTGGTTATTATCAGAACCTTCTCAAAGGCATTCTCGGCTGCCGGTTTGCGCTTTGGCTATCTGATCTCCTGCCAGAATAATATTAATGAGATCAAAAAAGTTGTTACTGCTTTCAACATGAGCATATTTACACAGGCTATGGCTTTAACGATTATTAGAAACAAGGGAATTTTCCTCGAATACAATCAGAAAATAATTCAGCAGAGAGAACTTCTCTACAATAATATCACAACACTTCCTCAGGTGCAGGTTTTCAAATCCTACACCAATTTTCTGCTCTTTCGTCATAAAGATTACATTGACTTATTCAACTATCTTAAAGAAAATGAAATCGCAGTTAGAAATGTCGGAAATCAGGGCATTTTAAAGAATTGTCTGAGAGTTTCCGTTGCGGAAGATAAATTAAACAGGATTTTTTTTAAAAAGGTAAATGAGTTTGGATTATGAGGAAGTATAAGTTTGTTTTACTGCTAACTGTTGTTGTAGCAGTCTTTTTTGTTCTTAGCTGGTTTGTCTATGATGGGATAGATATTTTCTTTTCCATAGTGTATTCTGCGCCTTCAGAAAAAGAGGAAACCGTGAAAGCTACCACTACTACTCCAAGTAAAACTGTAAGAACAAAATATTCAAGTAAAGAAGCAAAGCCGGAAACCCAAACAAGAGATGATATGGAAGCACCAGAATCTCGTTATGATAAATTGAGTAGTACCTCTTATCGCAAAAGTGCCTTAGAAAAATTTGTGGTAAAAATTTTCCCGGAACAGCTCAGTTATATTCTTAATCCCTACACCTTCTTCCTCCTTTTAGTGCTGACGGTACTGCCTATAATAGGCATTTTTATTTATTTAATAATTTTTTCTCTAAAGTGATATTTTCAATTTCCAGGATTTTTTTAATTTTTATTTTTAAAAAGCTGATTTTCCGTTCATACATAGCTAAGGCTCTATAAGTCAATCAGATAGCTATACATTGCGTGGGTCTTTGATGATTTATTATTATTAAGTTATAAAAATAATTTAACTTAAGTTTCGCAGATGTAAAAGCCTCTCATAAACAACGTATTATATACTTTAATATACGCGAATAACTGGTATCAAATAGCTGCGATAATTAAAGTTAACAACATATTTACATTAAATATGATTAATATAAAAAAATAATCTACAATGAGTACGAGTTAAAGTAGCTTAATCGTCTCGATTAAGCATTTTCTTAATGATTAATCGAGGACGATTAATCTACGTTACAATTCTGAATTATATATAACTCATTGAATAACTGCTTCTTACAGGCATCTCCCCTACCGTTTTCGGCGAAGCCGAAAACGGTAGGGGAGGGGGAGCTTATAATTTTGGATCCATGGGTTTCACACATGGCTATTATTGTTATGCCCTTTCAGGGCATTTTTGTAGTCAATTCCATAATTTGAAGAAATGGTATTTTACTTTTTAGATAAAAATGATAAAAGCAAAATTGAGAAAATAGATGAAGACGAAAATGTGGCATAAATGACAGTAATTGTAAAATTGTTGTATATGCTATAGTAGCAGTTAATTAAGTGCGTAAAATCCGAATATTATAGTCTCGGAAAACCCATTATATTGCACGTTTGCGTATCTGCGAAACTTGAGTAATTTAATTAGAGAAAAGATTTTACTTGACAAGATTCAGCCATAGAAGCCTATATAGTACTATTAAATAACCGAGGAGGTTTTATGAATCGCCAAGAATTAATTGCGAAAATTTGTGAGGATGTAAAATTAACAAAAAAGCAAGCAAATTCTGCTTTGGCCTGTGTTCTGGAAAATATTGGAGGAGCCTTAAAGAAAGGTGATAAGGTCTCTCTGGTCGGATTTGGTACTTTCAAGGTTGCAGAACGTAAAGCTCGTACTGGTGTGAATCCTTCAACTGGTAAGAAAATTCAAATACCAGCTCGCAAAGTTCCTGTTTTCAAACCGGGAAAGAAACTAAAAGAATCAGTTTAATCAGTTTCTAATTCGGCACAAATTAAGCAAGGGTGGATAACCCTTGCTTATTTTTTTATCTGGCAAAATAATTCTATTGACTATTTTTGCAGGGACTCAATTTTGTTGCTTAAATATATTTATATAAAAAAGAGGATATTATGAAGTTTTCGATTGAACGCAAAGATTTGTTACCCCATATTCAGCATCTTATTAATATAGTCCCCGGCAAAAATACTATGCCGATACTTACAAATTTCCTGATAGAAGCGGATGAAAATGAAAATCAACTGATTATCACCGTCACAGATTTGGAAATAACAGTTATTGCTTATATTAAGGCAAATGTGATCAACGGTGGCAAGATAGCAATATCTGCAAAAAGACTGATGGATATTCTTACCAGATTACCTGATAAAATGATTGATTTTGTCAAAAAAGAAGATGACATCGTTATCGACTGCAATGCCATTGAATTTAATCTGCTTTGCGCAGAAACAAGTCAGTTCCCACTGGTTCCAGAGGTCGATCTCTCTGCTTCTGTCCCTATTAATGCCGGTCTCTTTCGCAAGATGATAGAAAACACCAGCTTTGCTGTATCTACAGAGATCAATCGCGCAATTTTTACTGGTATCAATTGGACTCTGGATCCTGAATTTCAAATGATGGCAGCTACTGATGGTAAAAAAATTGCTGAATTCAAGCATAACAAACCAACTCATGTGGAAGAACGCATCGAGAGGATAATTCCTACTAAAGGTCTTAATTTCCTGGATAAAGTCATTAATGAAACTATCTCCGAAGTTGGTGTTCTGATTGAACCCAATAGAGTGATCTTTCAGTATGCTCCTTATGTATTGATGACTCACGTAATTGAAGGTCATTATCCTGATTATAATAAAGCTATCCCCAAAAATAATACTAATATTCTCCTGTTGGATAAACTTTTGCTAAAAGAAGCAGTTAACCGTGTTTCTCTGCTGGCTATAGAAGATACTTACAAAATCCGCATGAAAATCAAAGAAAATACTATCTTGATAGATTGTATTAATCGTGATGAAGGTGAAGCGCATGAGCAGATCCATAACTTTGAATATGAAGGTGAAGATCTGGAAATTGCCTTTAATTATAAATTCTTACTCGCAATTCTAAATGTGATAGAAACTCCTCAAGTGGAAATCCGATTTGGCAAAGATAATGAGGGAGCTCTGCTCTTTAATCATGGTGAGGAAAAGGATTATTCTACCCGTTTCCTGCTCATGCCCTTGCGGTTCTTATAATTGCTGCTCAATTCTCTTGAGATCATAGATTTTAGAAATTATCGCGCCCTTAGTATGGATTTTGATCCCAGGGGCGCGATTATTACAGGAGATAATGGAATAGGAAAAACCAATCTACTGGAAGCTGTTTATTATCTTGCGTTTGGGAAATCATTTCGAACTGCTCATGATCATGAATTGATAAGATTCTCTCATCCTTTTTTTCGTGTAATAGGTAATTTCAATAAAGGAAAAGAAAATATTTCCATTTCTGCTGCTGCTGATAAAAACAATAAAATATTTAAAATAAATAAAGTCTCTCTGGAACGGCTTTCGGAATTATTTAGATACTTCAAAACTGTCTATTTCTCGCCTTCTGACCTGGATATTGTCACTGGAAGTCCTGCCTGCCGTCGCTTGTTTCTCGATCAGGCTATCGCTCAATATGATCCGCTATATCTAGAGAACCTGCGTAATTTTCGTCACACGCTTAAGCAGCGAAATGCTCTCCTTAAAACAAAATACAACAAACAGGAAAAAGAAACCTGGGATGATCAATTTGTGGAAGCTTCCAGCAGAGTTATCATGCAGAGGCTCAATTACCTGGAGCATTTTATCCCTCTTCTAATAGAGCAATACCGTCAATTTATTCAAAACCGTGAGACAATCCATATTTTTTATCAATACTCTTTTCAACTCAGGCAGAATGAATTCTCGCGCTCTGCGTTTTCTGAACATCTCCGTAAAAATGAATTTCAGGAGAACCTTGCCCAGAGGACTTTATCAGGTCCGCATCTTGATGATCTGGAATTCACAATCAATGGTATCAATGCCCGGAGCTTTGCCTCCCAGGGACAGGCAAGATCTCTGGTCATTATCATGCGACTCGTTCAGGCTCTGCTCATCAGCCATGATCAGGATGATCTTCCCCTGCTTATGTTTGACGATGTCCTCTCTGACCTTGATCAAAATAGAGCAAAAGCCATTCTCCAATTACTGCAGGATAAATACCAGATATTGATAGCTTCTCCATTTCTTTCACATTATCAACACCTGCCTCTCCCAGTTATTGATCTCAGGAAAACTATATGAAAAAGAAATTCGATGCTGATCTTAATCGTAATGTGCTCGCCTGGGTCATGTATGATTTTGCAAATTCTTCATTCACCACTATCATCGTCACCGTGGTTTATGCGGTATATTTCAAAAATATCGTTGTTGATAATGGTGAACTGGGAACCGCACTGTGGGGGAGAGCAGTAAGTTTATCCATGCTCCTCGTTGCTATCGCAGCTCCCATTTTGGGTGCAGTAGCAGATTTCTCCCGCGCCAAAAAGAATTTCCTGATCTATTGCACCGGCATCACAGTGGTTTTTACTGCCCTCTTATATTTTGTGGGTCCAGGTGATATTTCAAAAGGTATCTGGTTTTTCGTAATTGCCAATTTCGGTTTTAATTGTGCCAATGTGTTTTATAATGCCCTGCTGCCGGAAGTAACGTCTCGTTCCAGCATGGGCAAAGTCTCCGGCTGGGGCTGGGGAATAGGCTATATTGGTGGTCTTCTCTCACTTGTGCTGGTCTATCCCCTGGTCGAAAACCACATCAGACTGGTTTTCCCCGTTGTGGCAGTCTTCTTTTCCTCTTTCGCTCTTATCACATTCATCTTCCTCAAAAGTGCCATTCCTACCTTCTCCCGACGCACAAATTATTTCCGCACTGCCTTTCAGCGCATATATTCCTCTGCCCGTAAAATCGGTCATTTTCGCGAACTTGTTAAATTTATTATCAGCTACCTTATATATAATGACGGAATTGTGATCATCATCACCTTTGCTTCTATATATGGCTCCACCCGTTTTGATATGACCGGACAGGAACTCATTAAATATTTCATCATTATGAATGTCACTTCTTTTATTGGCGCATTTATATTCGGCTATATTCTGGATAGGATCGGTGCTAAAATAACCATTGCTATCACGCTGGTGCTTTGGCTCTTCGTTGCTGCCGGAGCTTTCTTCTGTAACTCCATGGGTACTTTTTATCTCGTAGGTATGTTTGCTGGTCTGGCAATTGGCTCCTGTCAATCTTCCAGCCGCACCATGCTTGCCCTGCTCACTCCTGATGACAAAATGGCTGAATTCTTTGGCTTCTATTCTTTTACTGGCAAAGTCTCCTCCGTTATTGGTCCTCTACTCTATGGCGAGATTGCCCGGATCACAGGCTCTCAGCAGCTCTCCATCCTCTCCATCTCTTTTTTCTTCCTCGCAGGTCTACTGGTGCTATTCACAGTAGATGAAAAAAAAGGCAAAGAAGCCGCCAAAAACTGGAAAACTACAGAATAGCTTCACAACTCACGAAAATTATAGACATTTTTCACTATAATATATTTTAGACACAAATAGAGCTTTGGATGGTAAATATATGCTAAGAGAATTTTTAAATAGTAAGATACACCGGGCAACTGTTACGGAACGGGACTTGAATTATGTAGGCAGCATCTCTATTGATGCAAATCTGCTAAAGGCTGCCAATATGCTCCCGGATGAGAAGGTGGATATCTATAATATCTCCAATGGCGAACGCTTTTCCACCTATATCCTGGAAGCTCCTGCCGGTTCTGGAATGATTGGACTCAATGGTGCTGCAGCCCATAAAGTGAATCTGCATGATAAGGTGATAATTGTCACCTATAATTATCTGGCAGAAAAAGAGATCCCTCACCGTAAATCTACTGTGATCGTGATCGAATCTGATGATAATCTCATATATAGAAAACTGGAGAAATAAATGCTCCCTTCTGTGATCAATTCCGTGCTGGAGATGCAATGCCTTACCCGTAAAGCTGATACTATTCTCGGATTTGTTCCCACCATGGGCTTTCTGCACAAAGGTCATCTATCTCTGGTGGAAATGGCAAAAAAACAGTGTGACATCGTCATCGTGAGCATATTCGTTAACCCCTCTCAATTTGCTCCCACTGAAGACCTTGATAATTATCCCCGGGATTTTGATCGGGATCTTAAATTACTGGCAGAATTAGGCGTAGATTATGTGTTTTTTCCCCAAACAATTGAAATGTATCCCCCCGGATATTCCACCTGGGTGACAGTGGAAGGCGTAAGCGAAGTACTGTGCGGTAAAAGCAGACCTGAGCATTTCAAAGGCGTTTCCACTATCGTATGCAAACTCGTAAATATAGTTAATCCTAATTATATGTATATGGGTGAAAAGGATTTTCAGCAGATTGCTGTGCTTAAAAGAATGCTCCTCGATCTTAATCTGGAAACTGTAATTGTCCCCTGCCCGATTATCCGCGAAGATGACGGACTTGCCATGAGTTCCCGCAATAAATATCTTGTTGATCAGCAGCGAGAAGATGCCCTTTGCCTCTATAGATCAATCCAGCATACCCGCACCAGATATCAGCAGGGATGTCGCACAGCAGACGAACTTCTCCCCGAAATTGAGCAGATCATAACTGAAAATAACGGCAAAATTGACTATATCGAGTTCAGAACAGCAGACGACCTGAAACCAGTTGACCAGCTCGATAAAAATACCCGCCTCTTCCTGGCAGTACAAATAGGAAACACCCGCCTTATAGACAACGCATTTATCACCATTTAATAATTAATCTCATACTAATCTAATTAATATCCCCTTATATTCCCCATTATTTCTCTCGCTTGCGCATTCTAAGCACCATATTCCCACCCTTGCCTCAATTGCACTCCAAACGACACCACATTTTATTGTTGTGTTGTTTGGAGTGCAATTGGGAATTTTTTGCTTTGATTCTGGTAGATATGTAGTATATTATCAAAAGGTAGTCGTATTTAGTTTGGGAAACTTATTCTCATTGGTATCTCCTTGATCTAAGGAGTGAAAATGAGTAGCAGGAAGAAAGTATTAAGAGGAGAGGGTCTGCTGCATTTCTTTGAGATGCACGGACGCTGGGGTGACACTATCTATCGCCAGAAACGTAATGGCGAGACCGAAGAGTACGATTATGTTTATATTCCACCTTCAGGTGAATCACCTTTGAAGTTGCGGACGCAAGTGATCAATTCCTTTGCCAATAAAGTATCGAATCCGCAATATCAGGGTTATAGCAGTATCCTCAAGAAGCTGTATTATTACACGCCCTACTTCATCACGCCAGGGAATTATCAATTGCTTGCCAAGACGATATTTTATATCCGCGAAACCGATATTTATACCCTGACACTTTCAGGTCAAGCAGGATTTAGCTGGCAGCAGAAACTTTTTAAAAGGACTAAAGTTAATCTGAGCTTCAATGTTGCGGGAGAATATGAGATAGCAGTTAATAAAGGACAGGATATTGATGAATACTGCCGTCGGAGATTTATTGTGCTGGAAGATGGGGCAGACCTGAAAACAGCTTATAGAGATTATCTGAATGAATATTTGGCAGAAATACTGCAAAAAGATGAACCTGCATTTGAACGGATCAAAACCTATAAGAGGGGACTTGTCCCAAAGACGAATATAGTATCAGGCATAAGCAGAACCTATCGAGGACAGATATTCTATCAGAGGAGAAACAGTAAAATCACATTTCTCAGAGCAAATTATGATCATTCTCTAAATGCCCAAACTCAAATATTTAAGCAGCAAAAAGCAGCAGCAATCATCTCCTGGAACGCAGAAACAGAAGAATTCAAGCATAACTGGGAGAGAAAGTTTAATACCTGGTACTCCATAAATTATCGCAGAATAAATCGAATGATGACGCCTTATATGTGGTATGTGAGGAGGTTTTTAGAAGATAATAAATAGTGGCTAAATTATAATGGTGTTCCATAATAAGAGTCAATAGTTAGAAAAATTATTTGACTTAACATTAATTATAAGATATTTTTGAATTGGTGCTGGGTAAGATCACGCATCTTAATAATTGGGAAATGGGATAAGTATAATACCCCAACAAGAGCCTTATGCAAAGGATGGTTATGATGAAAAGAGCGATGATGTTATTACTATTATTATGGACAATTGGTTTATGGAGTTTTATCTGCTGGGATGCCGGTGATCGGGATGATTATGATGGACTTAATATCACAAAGATAAACGTTTATTTCCAGAATGCAAATTGTACCATTACTGCTAAAGCATGGACTGGAGTTAATGCTGATACTGAAATACTCCGCCAGACATTGACTGCTCCTGTAGCAGATGCCGGGATCGATCAAGTTGTTCGTGATGGTGAAACTATCACTCTTGATGGATCAGGTTCTTATGATCCTGATGATGACGTAATCACTTATATCTGGACTGCTCCTGCTGGTATCACTCTTAATAATGCAGCCGCAGAAATGCCTACATTTATTGCTCCAGAAGTTAATAATGATATTGATTATACATTTACTCTGGTTGTAAGCGATGGTGAACAAACTGATTCAGATCAGGTAGTTGTTACTGTTCAGCAGGATGAACCACGAAATGTTGACGCTGTTCATCTTACAAATCCAGCTTTTATTATGCTTACCTGGGAAGCTCCTGGTATTGGTGGCGAAACAGGTGAATGGATACATTATGATGATGGCATGAATGATGATGGTATTGGAATCACCAATGGTGGCTCATTTAGAGTAGCTGCCCGTTGGGATGCTGGTGATCTTGATGATTATGATGGATTGCAGATCACTAAGATGAATTTCGTCCCACGTGAAGCTGGAAGCACATATACTCTTAAAGTCTGGACTGGTGTAAATGCCTCTAACGAAGTTCTCAGTCAGCCAGTTACTGATCTGGTTATGGAAGCCTGGAATGAAGTTTATTATACTTCTCCAATTACGATTGATTCAGCTGATGAACTTTGGATTGGTTATGCTATCGATAACCAGCCAGCCGGTAGTTATCCTGCTGGTTGCGATGCTGGACCTGCTATTGCCGGTTATGGAGATATGATCTCTATGAGCGGTGGTGCATGGCAGGCACTGAGTGCTTTAGAGCTTGATTATAACTGGAATATCCAAGCATGGGTTACCGGTGCAATTCGTCCACTTCCAAAGGCTGCTGTTTCAGAAGCTCCTGAAGTAATTGGTTTTCTCACTCTGGAAAGTAATGAATTCGCCAGGGGTAACCTGAGACCAGCTTCATCTGATACTCGTGATGAACGCTCATTCCTGCTCGGATTCTATGTTTTCTTAGATGACGTTCAGTATGATGAAGATCTTCTTGATATCGATGAAACTTCATATATCTTTCTGAATATGATTGGTAATCACAGTTATGGTGTTGCTGCTGTTTATAATGACGGTATGTCTGATATAGAATCGATAGGTACAGATACCGATGGTAATAATGTACTACCTGTTGTTACTGCTCTAACTAGTGTATACCCAAATCCATTCAATCCTGAGACTAATATCAGTTTTGAACTTGCTGGCGATGGGTTTGTGTTGATAGAGGTTTATAATATCAAGGGGCAGAAGATTGCCACTGTGCTTAAGCAAGAGATGGCTGTTGGAGCACATACAGTTATCTGGAATGCTGAAGGGCAGAATAGTGGGATTTATTTCCTGCGTTTTGAAGCTGACGGAAAATGTGATTTGAAGAAGGTGATTTTATTGAAATAAAGCGAGATACGAGACACGATATTTAGAAAATGCAGGGGCAGGATATTTTCTGCACCCTCTTGTTTTGCTCAACTGAGCACTCATAATTCAGGGACTTTAAATATATAACAATCCATATTTCGTTTTTATTAATCTAAATATACCTATTATCTGCGATCCTAAACGCAAATTATTATATTTATCAGGCATACTCCCGATAATTATATTAACAGGAAGGCTATTTAATTAATTTGCAACAATATAAGTCATCTAATATATTTAAATTCCCCGAAGGGGATAAAGGTGCATAGCCTCTGGTGGCACTTCGTTTCACCGGAGGCTATGCTTCTTTTTCCCCTTTCGGGGAATAATAAAAAACTGTGATGAATACTGATAAAATTCTGGGGTGATGCGTGTTATTATAATTATAACTTGCCAATGGAATCCAAAGAAAAAAGTTAAATTTCCCCAATCCTTCCCAAAAAAATTGAACTGTCTCTGTATTTAATGAGGCTGTTCATATAAGTAATTGATATTATTGCAGGTTTTAAATTTTGGTAAATTGACCTTACTAAGACCTCGCGGATGGTAGAAAACCTCCGCAATGTTTGACCGTTATGAGCAAGATATTAATATCATTATCTCATATCTTTGTATGGGATTAGGAGTTATAATTCCCTGATCAACCATTGCGAAGGCATCAGCCTATGCGTGGCTCCGGCTCCAGACTATGTTCCACCTCCGTCTCGACAAGCGACAAGCCATTCGCAAGGTTTTGGCTAGTGGTATTGAACAGTCTCTTACTGAATAAAATTTAATAGATAGAGAAATAATTTGACTTAACATTAGTTATAAGATATTTTTGATTTTGTGTTGGGTAAGATCACACATCTTAATAATTGGGAAACGGGATAAGTATAATATAACAACAAGAGCCTTATGCAAAGGATGGTTATGATGAAAAGAGCGATGATGTTATTACTATTATTATGGACAATTGGTTTATGGAGTTTTATCTGCTGGGATGAGAGTGGGGCACTTGTAGCAAAATCTAATAATCTAAGCTGGGATAAGGGTGGATTAGAGTTATCCGATGGTAATCTTCTGGTAGTATGGAGTGATTCGGAGAGTGAATGGCAGCAAATGAAAGCAATGAAAGTGAATGAAATGGGCGAGCAAATCTGGGCAGCTCCGGTTTTATTATGTAATAGTGTCAGCTTATACCCAAGGGCAATAGAGCTTCTGGAGACGGATACTGGAGTAGTGATCAGCTGGCTTGAGCAGGAAGAAATTACCAGCTTACGAACACAGAAAATTGACCTTTCAGGTAATAAACTATGGGGCGAGGATGGATTAAGTTTTGATATGGGGACTGGATATTCGAGTGGACCCAAACTGTGGCTAATAGAAGGTGAAGCAGGAGGATTATTCTTAGTTTTGCATGAATTTGACTGGCCCCAGGAAGTAAAGGCTATTTATCTTAATTCAGACGGAGAATTGGGCCAGGATTGGTCGGCAGAAGGAAATATTATTCTCTCAAGTATGTGTGAATTACCCTTTTTTGTAATTTCTGATGGATATGGTGGAATATTAGTGGGATATCTTGATTATGGATATGGGATTTTTCAGCGCTGCACAAATGAGGGTGAATTATTGTGGGGAGAAGCAGGAATAGAGCATCCGTTAGATGCATGGAACTTACAGATATATTTACATGAGCCAGGGGAATACAGATTCATATATGAGAATGATAATCAGTTTTATTTAAATGGGTTGGATGCGAGCGGTGAGTTTTTATGGGCAGACCCGATAGAGATATTTACCCTGCCAGAAGAGGCAAGTTACAGATATGATGTGGAGATATCCAGTGACGGCAGTTATCTGATAGCCTGGCGCGAGGGTGATCAGCTCAAAGCTCAGAAAGTAATTTTAGGAGAAGAACCATTATGGGGAGAAGACGGATTAATAATTGGCAATGATTTCACGACTTATTCATATTTTAATATTATTCCCGATGATAGTGGAGGTGCATATATAGCTTGGGATAATGTAGGGGCTAACCCGGATATATTTCTATTTCAACATATAGATTCAGATGGAGAACCATATTTTGGCGAAATTGGTTATGGGGTGGAGGTATGCGAAAAGAATGGTTATGATATGCAGGTTTTCGTGGAGTCTAATGACTCAGCGAAATTTATCTGGTATAGTGGTGAGGATACCCTTTCTGCGATAAAAATGCAGGTTGTATCCAGTTCAGGAGAATTGCTGCTTGAGCCGGAGAGTAGAGATATTTATTCATTGTTCAGATTATTTGAGGGAGATAGAAAGATGGTTTGCTGGGAGGATTATTCTGCTTTTATCACAGAATATTGTTTTACTGGTAAAACAGAGATCCGCTGTCAGATTTTGGAGGACGAAACAGGCAACAGGTTATTTCCTGAGCAGGCTCAGACAATACTTAGTCAACAAGATATGCGCTATGAAATACTGGATTGCGCCTTTGATGAAGAAGAGGAGCTATTGTATGTGACTTTTAGTATTTATTCCAATACAGATGCCCAGCATAATCTGGGAGTTCAAGCTATGGACCTAGATGGCAACTTACTTTATGGTGATACTGGTTTATTGATCAGTGACTGGGAAGATGGAACAAGTTATGAGCATGTGTTACTAAGACCAGAATCCGGTGGTATGCGAATTGTGTGGAATGAGACCTGCCCTGAAATTACTGCGCAAGCAATCTGGCGGATGCAGCAGTTAGATAATGAGGGATTAGTATGGTCTGAGGCAGTGAATTTGTGTGGAGCAACCACAATTAGTTACAAGAAAATAGTACTTACAGGAGATTATCTGGTTTGGATATATGGAGACTATGTCCGCGTGTTGAAATTTGATCAGATGGGGAATATTGATCCTGCCTGGAATGGAGACTATCTGGAAACAGCAGAACTTGGAGATTTTTTTGATTTATTTGTCCACGAGACTGATGAAGGTATGATACTGCTGACAAAAATCACAATTTGGGGTGATAATGATGAACTATATGGCTATTTAATCTCAGATCAGGGTGAATTTCTGTGGGGAGCAGAAGGTAGATTGCTGATGGAATTAGAGGGCTATGGTCGATTTGTTCTAACTGACAATTATTTTTATCGGGAGACAGGCGGGGATTGGAGCTACCAACGGATAATTGAGAAATATAATTATGAAGGTGAAATGCTCTGGGATGAAAGTGTAATGTGGATGGAATATGGTCAGGTTCATGATACCCAGATACTGGTTAGAGATGATAAGTTTTATATTTATTACTGCCAGGAAACTGGAGAGACCAGCAGAAGGGTGCTCACCATAAAAGGGTATAATGATGATGGGAGTATTATAGCAGGGATACCCACTGAAGGACTCGCGATCTGTGATGAATCTGGCAGTCAATGGATGGGAGCTGTGAAAGCCTCAGAAGAGGGCAAAGACGTGGTGTTCTGGTATGATTATCGTAACAGCGCAATTGGAGCTTCAACTCCCAGTGTATATGCTCAGAAAATAGATTTAACGGTTCTGGAAAATGGGAATAATAATATTGTGAATCCACCTGTGATCATCCGCAATTATCCCAATCCGTTCAGCCTGGGTACCTGGTTTGAAATCCAGGATGAGACAACCAGGGGAACGGGTACTATTGAGATTTATAATATCAAAGGTCAGAAATTGAAAACTCTGGATCTGGAGAGAGACGGGGAATATTGGGATGGAACTGACTCCCAGGGGAAAAAGGTTAGTGTCGGGATCTATCTCTACCGATTAAAGGGAGGAGCGTCCGGCAATGGTAACGGGAAAATGCTGATATTAAAATAAGAATGAGCAACTATCAGCATGAATTCCCTTGAAATGGTCTGATTTAATTCTATTGCAGTTTCATTTCATACAGAGAATTCTGGGAATCACTGACGAAGAAGAAGCTTTGGCGATCAGGTAGGTAACAAACGCCTTCTGGTTTGGCAAAGGATTGCGAATATTCGGCAATAACTCCGGTTTCAGGAGTCCAGGCAAAAAGGGCTTTATTCTGGTCACTTAATACCCAAACTCAATTATTTAAGCTGCAAAAAGCAGCAGCAATCATTGCCTGGAACGCAGAACCAGAAGAATTAAAGCATAATTGGGAGATAACGTTCAATGCCTGGTACACAAAAAACTATCGTGGAATCAACAAGATGAAGACGCCTTATATGTGGTATGTGAGTAACTTTGTAAATCGTAACTAAATAAGCTAGGGGCTCAATTTGTTGAAAATAATCAACAAAAGTTGTAAGAAATCATCATTTTTTAAATATGGGTTAAAGGCAGAAATCTCACTCATTGGTGTAAATCATTAATTATCAATATCTTAGAAAAAGATTACAGTTGTGGAACAATTATCGCTTTAATAAATAGCAATTAGAGGAGAGTTTGAATCTGGTATAGAGGAGGAGGATTTTTAAATTTCTTGAAGTTCCGAAATAACAGGTTTGCTGTAATTTCAAGTAAAAGTTAAATGCAATTATCAACATAATATGATAGTCACAAGGATTCATGAGGTAAATGTTACTATAAAAAATTTCTAAATTTAGGATAAAGGTGTCGTAAAATTAATGTTGACATTTATCAACAAAAGAGAATCTATGAATTAAGAAGAGTAGTATTTAACATGAATTAAAAAATTGGAACAGGGTTAAGCCGTGCAGCATTTTAAATTAAGAGAAATATTCTTTAGAGCTTATTTTATATTATCACTTTTGATAATAGCAGGTATTTTGGCAGTGATCATCAAACCATCCTGGGTAATGAAGGATGGTTTAGCATATAAGGTTGAAGTCAATTCTCTAACAAATGCACAAGCAGTCTGCTTTGTAGATAACCCTCGGTATGATAAAGTTCTGGCAGTTGAAAGAGGTGGAAACTGCGTGATCAAATACCAGAATTCTAAGACAGGTCTTCTCTCTGAGCATGAATATTATGGTATAACAGCTCAGAGAGTTCCAATGATCTGGGAACATAATAATGCCTGGTTCTGTGTAAAAAAGGGAGATGCAAGTTTATTACTTGTTAATGCCTTTGATTCCAATGGTGATCCAAATGCTGAAATGAGACTTATCCATCAACCATTTTATAAGGGAAAGCTATTCACATCTGAAACAGAGGTTGGTGACAAGAAAATATATGGCTTCAAAGTGGATGATGATCTTTTGGCTGGTTTTAAATTAAGTGAAGATAGAGATTCATTACGATTAGTATTTTCAGAAAAAGTATATAAAGCGATAAACAATACGACAATATTAAGTTACAATGAATCAAAAGTATATCAATCGCTCTCTGATTCTTTATCAACGTGGCTAAAAATGAATGTCAGCAAAGAGGATGTTTTTAAGATAATTGCCAATACAAGAAAAGCTATGTGGTTTAGGAATCAGAAGGAAAATGGAAAATTGGAAGGCATGCTGGGAGGCCAGATCATGGCTTCACATGACATCAATGGTGATGGTTATAATGATTTTATAATACTAACCGGGGGAACAAGATTTACACCAAACAGTTTGATCTGTTATGATCCCATTAATAAAGAGAAACTCTGGGAATATGCTTATTATGAAGGATTTATAGATTTTGATATTGCTGATATTGATAATGATAATATACCAGAAATAATAATCGGCACCTCAGCGCCAAGTGGCAGGCATGGGGCAAACTGGTTTGATCTGGAAGACCCTCTTTACAGCTTTTACTGTTCGTTACTAATATTAGATAATCATGGTAAGATAAAAGAATTAAATGGAGAAAAGGCACATTATATAACTGGCGGATTCGGTTGGGTCACAAAATTTTGTGTTCTGCCAGATAGTCGAATTGTATTAGGGGTTGATAATTATTTAAACCAGGAGAAGAAATTTCTGCAAATACTTGACCCTGCAACTGGCAAAGTTGATACGCTGAATATCGGTTTCACTAACCTTTTAGAATTAGATCTGATAGATGACAAATTAGTTATGATACACAGGAAAGGAAATCATCATTATAAAACAGTATTTAATGATGAATTTGAGGAAATAGATACTAGTTACTTCGAAAGTGAACATGTATTGAGAACTTTATTTAAAAAAAATAGGATTATATATAATAAGAAATTATTTTGGTTTATGAGTCCCTTGACAATTCTCGATAAGGATTTCAAAGTAATTTACCAGAATCTCGATATCGGTGGTTGTTTTGCTTTGCAGAGTAAAGACGATAATGTAAATATAATGGCAAACACGGGAAATGACGAAGCGACATTGTATAACATAAAATTGCTGAAAAATGATATTTTTAATTCAAATTTAATTGTATTATGGCTTATATTAGTTGTAGGATATCTGGTTTATATCATTACCAAGGCATTTTTCAATTTACCTGCCATGGCCCTGGATGGCAGTTATGCCGTATTATATAATATACTGGGTTTTGTGTACAATTGGAGAATATTTGGAGTAGGAAGAGTATATTCACAACCTGTGATAGGCTGTTTATCCAGAAAAAGATTTGAAGATATTATGAGTGATATTACGGATAGCTACCAGGAAGTAAAGACCCGCAATCTGGGTTTGATAAAACTGCAGTTTTACCGAATGGTAATAGGTAATGAGATGCATATTATGCAGCGAATAGCGCACGACATCAAAAATCAGGTGCATCTTGTAAATATGAGATTGATGGAAAGTAATCTGGAAGAAGATGATGACCTGGTGGGGGCAATGCAGGAAATATTTGAAAAATCTTCAATGTTATCAGACTTTTCCAGAATAAATCTCATGCAGAAAACTGAAGTTGATCTTGTTACTCTGATCGATAACGCTGTAATGAAATTTTATGGACATCCTCGTTATAATGACATTGTCTGGAAGTTTTCAGAGGATAGATTAATTGTTAATGCAGATGAGAATCTGCTCCATATAGCAGTTTTGAATTTGCTGGATAACAGTTTAAAGTATTCTCCTTTCGGATCAAAGGTCATAATAACATTGGATCAAGAGAAATCCAATGTTGTGTTAGCGATCAGTAATCAATTGAAAGATAATAAAATTGAGATTACCAAAGGGAGTGGAATTGGACTAATGGCAACAAATAAGATCATTAGTGCACATGGGGCAATTTTCAGGTTAAGTATCGAGGAAGAGGCCAACGCAGAGATCATATTCAATTTAAGAGGAAGGGAGGATGAAGATGAATAAGATATTACTACTTGAAGATGAGGATGGAGTAGCACGATCATTTATCAGATTACTAGGGCAAACTGATTATGAGGTGAGAAGGGCAGCTAACAGCGATGAATTCTTTCAAATTTATAATGAGTATAAACCTGATCTGATCCTACTCGACATTCAGTTGGGCAATAGTCAGCAAAATGGTGTACAGGTTTTTGATACGATACGGCGGAAAGAGGACTTTTCCAGTAAAGTAATAGTACTTTCAGCTCAAGCAACCCGAACTCAGGTAGCAGAAGCAATGAAGATGGGAGCAATAAATTATATAGAGAAAGGTTCATTTTTCCAGAAGGAGAAATTCCTGGCAGATATTCATCAGGCGATGGAATTAAGTAGAACTGAACAAGAAATTTTGAAACTGCGTTTGCTGAGTATGGATGCTCTGTTTATTGGCGAGTCTGAAGCGATAAAAAGGGTAAAGAAAAAGATATTAATGCTTTCGCCTAAGGAAATGAACATTTTGATCACTGGCGAGACAGGTACAGGCAAGGGAGTTGTGGCAGAACTTGTACACCGTTATTCTCTACGGGCTGATAAACCCTATAAAGTTGTTGATATCAAACTCATCCCGGACTCACTTTTAGAATCAGAACTATTTGGGCATCTCAAAGGTGCCTATACTGGTGCAGACTCTAATAAACCCGGTTACTTTGAAAATGCTGATACCGGTACGCTATTCATGGATGAGATATCTAATTTGAGCTCAAATGAACAATCTAAAATATTGACGGTGATAGAAGAAAAGAAGATACCTGTTGTTGGCTCGGGAGGGAAAACAAAGCAGGTGGATGTCCGCATCATTGCTGCATCTAATAAAGACCTTCCAGAATTATCAGTGCAGGGATATTTTCGAGATGACCTATATTATCGCCTGGCAGCAGGTAATATCCATATACCACCATTGCGGGAAAGGAAGGAAGATATCATGTTGCTGATGCAGCGTTTTCTGATCGATAATGCCAGAGAAAACCGGATGAAGCTTGATATTGACCTGGAAGCTATTGCCAGTGATCTACAATCCTATCCCTGGCCCGGGAATGTGAGAGAACTCAAGAACTTTGCAAACATTGTTACTGAATTATATGATATTGTCGATAATCAGGTGATCATCAAGGAATTTAATATCCACAAAAAACGTAATCATAAACTGGCAACAGTAATAAATAAAGAGAAAGAGGAAAATCCCTTTAATGAGATCATGCAAAACCCTGATTATCATTACGTGATGGATACTTTGGAGAAGAAATACCTGGAAACCCAGCTTGAGCTTCACAACCACAAAGTTACCCAAACAGCCAAAAACCTGGGACTGGAGAGAACTACTTTGTATAAGAAGCTTAAAAAAATGGGAATCTCTTTCTGATAAACATAGCTCTTAAGGGATGAAAACAAGGAAATTTATTAATACTGCAAATATTCTGCTGGTTCTTTTCCTCGGAGTTTGGATTATAATGTAAGATTAAACGGGACAAATTTTTATGAGTCTGGTGGGAAATTAGATTATATTGTTTTTCATTGGGATACACCAGGAAAAGATGCTGAGAAGGAATATGTGATCATCCCCTAATTAATCTGAGAGTTGGAAAAAACAAAGTGATAGAAATAAATATGAGATAAGTGATTAAAGATAAGCGATATATGAATAATACTATATAAGTTCAGTTAGCATGAATTTATCGAAGTTGTCTGGATATAATTTCTATTGTAATTTCATTTCATATAAAGCATTCTGGGAATCACTGACGAAGAAGAAGCTTTGGCGTTCAGGAACGTAGCAAACGCCTTCTGGTTTGGCAAAGGGTAGCGAGTATTCGGCTATTACTCCAGCTTCGGGAGTCCAGGCAAAAAGGGCTTCATTCTGATCGCTGACTATCCAGTAGAAATTTTCCTCTGTATTATAACTGATAGCGGAAAAATCTTCAGCAAAATCAATGATAAGTTCCTGTTCAACTTCATATAGTGAATCTAATTTTATAAACTTTCCCGGGTCTTTTTCTTTTACCAGAGCAAAAGTGCTGTCTGGCAGAAGGCAAATTCCTTCCAGTCCGCTGTTTGTTCCGGTTTCCAGAGGGATTTGATATCGGGCAAGTTCTGCTCCCTGCTGGGTGATATTGACTATCTGGCAATCTTCTTCTTCAGCCAGCCAGAGTGAGTTGTCAATAAAGGAATAAGCTATACCTTCCAAAGCAATGCCAATAAAGGGTAATTCCTGAATAATGTTCCCTTCCAGGTCAAAGTTATAGACTTTATTATTAGTATCACTCACTGTCCAGAGAGTGTTGGAAACCGGATCATAACTTAGGTCTGAAGGTTCTGTAAGATCAAGGGAATAGCTGGCAATCAGGACTAATTGCAATTCAGGATCGGGGGGTGCAACATCGTCCAGACTGCAGGCAGTAAGAGTGAGGATGGCAATGATCAAAAAATTAATGTATTTCATTTTTTACCTTTCATAAAAAAACGGCAGGAAATTTGACTTTCCTGCCGTAAATTAATCTATTTATTCGTTTGGTGCTCCAGGAGTTGGAACAGCAAAGTTTTCCCAGGTATCTCCACCATCAGGCATTCGGCCTTCGGAAACATCAGTTGTCTGAGCAACAAAGGTGTAGGAATCAATAAGAGTAACGCCATCAACATCAGTGAGTCCGATGTCTTCGCCATCTCCAGAGAGTTTTACATCATCAAGATGTAGAATACCCTGTTCAGGCTGTTTATCTGCCCAAAGGATAAGATAACCTCCAGGAGGGATAGTTGTTACATCAGGATCATCCGTAGGTATCATGCTTGTTTCAAGCGCTTCCAGATCATCTGTAACCCACATACCGCCGATATCCTTGGCAATATTTCCAGCATTATAGATTTCAATCCAGTCGTCATATTCACCAAATTCATCTACATTTGTGCTATCATTACTTGCTAGGAATTCATTGATATAAAGCGCAACAAAAGGAGCTTCTCCAGTGCCGTTGGCAGCACCAGGAGTTGGCATAGTATCATAACCAGCACCAAAAGATGCCCAGGTTTCACTGCCATCAGGTATTCTGCCAAAAGAAACGTCAGTAACCTGTTCTCCATAAGTGAGTGAATCAAGGATAGTAACGCCATCGATATCAGTAAGACCGATCTGTTCACCGCCACCGGAGAGCTTTACGTCATCAAGATGAAGAATACCCTGTTCAGGTTCTTTATCAGCCCAGAGTAAAAGGTATTCGCCCGGAGCAAGAGTTGTTATTGATGGATCATCAATAGGGATCATGCTGGTCATCAGGTTAGTCAGATCATCAGTAACATACATGCCACCGAGATCAACTGTTGTAGTACCGGCATTATAGATCTCAATCCAGTCTTCATGGTCACCATTTTCATCAATTGCTCCGAAGTCGTTACTTGCCAGAAATTCATTTATAACAAGCTTAGTTATGTCAGGTACTTCAGAATTGGAAATTCCTGGAGTTGATGGATCAATCAGTTCCCAGTTATCAGTTCCATCAGGAACGCGTCCCATGGACATATCATCAGGAACGACATCTGAATTAGTTTGATCTACTATAGTGCTACCATCAGAATATACGAGAGCAAAATCTTCATTATCACTAAGTTTGAGATCAAGGTGAAGAGTACCAAATTCTGGATTGGCATCAGCAATCAATACTAAATAACTTCCCGGTGCCATCGTAGTAATTTCGGGAGCGTCATCACCGATCATGGACAATTCAAGGTTACTCAGATCATCAGAAACATACATGCCGCCCACATCAATAGTTTCATCTGAACCATTATACAGCTCAATCCAGTCAGGATAATCGTCATTAGGTCCAGGCCAGCCAACATCGTTATGGCTCATAAATTCGTTAATTACAAGGGCATTAAGTGCGTCTGGTATATCAGTATCGTTATCATTATCAGTTGTATCATCCAAACTGCAACTAACAATCATGAAAACCAGCCCTAAAAGCAAAATTAGTAATTTCTTCATTACTTCCTCCTTTTAAAAGAAAAATATAGTCGTAAACTGTAGATAATTAAAGTCATATCCATCATCATAGTGATCATCAAAGATTTCATTATCAAAGCTGTAATCACCATCAGAATTGGCATTAGCATCCAGATCAACCATCGAATAAGCCATCTGGATTTTTACATTAGGATTGGCATACCAGTTCAAACCTAATGTGATGATATTCCCGGCACCACCATAGATTTCAGCATCCTCGTCAGTCAAATTAAGGTGGCTGTAACGGGCTGCGATTTCCCAAGCGCCCAATTTCTTATTTTTGGGAAGAACCTGACCAAATTCACCTTCAGCTAATTCCCAAGGTCTTCTTTCACCGGTTATCAGCCAGGAAAGATAAGCATATCCGCCAATAAATGTAGGGTCTTCTAATGGAGTTTCTTCCAAAGTTTCAGGATCTATCTCCACAGCTCCATCAATTCTGCAAACTGTAGTTTGAACAAATTCACCCTGCAGATGGAAATTCTTATATTGGAAAACACCTTCAGCAGCGATTTTACGGCTATGGTCAGCTTCATTTATACCACCGGTATCAAACCATTCCAGATCACCACTCTTGGTTTCAGCTTCACTCTTGTATTCGAGCTTTTCTGATTCATCATAAGGCATTTCATAAGCAAAAGCAGCTCCTATATGAACAAGCATATCTTCGTTTATTTCGGGTGCAACTACGAATCTTGCAGCAGCACCGCCACCGGTTTCATGAACTTCTTTTTCATAATCATTTTTAGTTTCATTAGTGAGTGTTTGAGTAAAGATTGATGAACGCAGGTTGAAAGGGATTTTACCCATATGTCCCCATTTGGAATATTCCAGACCGAACTGTCTGTCAGTTTCAAAGGCAAGCATAGGCAACGCTCTTTCGGGGAAGGTGAGTAATCTGGAAGAATTAAGTTCTTCCATACCGAAAGGTTGTTTGAAGTTTCCAAATTTAATGTGGCTGTTACTAAAGCCACTGTAGCTTACATACATGTCTTTAACTTCCACCATTTCACCGTCAGCGATATCGATATCCCATTCAAAAGACCATACTTTCCAGAGTCGGGTTTTTACCGCAAAACGGGCTTTACGAAGATTTGACTGGTTGCTGAGTATATCTTCCGGGTCGTCCAGAAAAATGCTCGCATTAATATAAAAACGGGTGTCGAGACGCATTTGGAAATTCCCATCATCAGATTTGAATACGAGATAGCCTCGTTCATCCCAACCTAACCCTCCACTGGCAGTCTCAGCCAGCAGATTTCCAAAGATAAATAACACTACGAGAAAGAAAAGAGTCTTCTTCATCATACCTCCTAAAAATTATTTCTTAATGCTTAGAAACTCTTTTTATTTTATGCTGAAGCAGTGGCCAGGCAAATGAAAGCACAGCCAGAGCTAATAAAATTATACTTAAAGGTCTGACCAGAAAAATATTGTATCCACCCATCATAACTGCTCGCCTGAAATTGGTTTCAGCGATATTTCCCAGCACTATACCAAGAATAATGGGAGCAACAGGATAATTGTGTTTGCGCAAGATCCAGCCGAAAACACCGAAGCCGAGACAGGCAGCAATATCGAAAAAGGAATTGCGAACTGCAAAGCTGCCGATAATGGAAACGGCAAAGATCATGGGATAGAGTATCTTTTTGGGTACGTCAGTTACCTTTACCCAGAGTCGGCTTCCTAATAATCCTAATCCGAGCAATACCAGGTTAGCCACCAGCAAACTGGCAAAAAGACCATAAATGATCTCAGGATTATTATTAAAAAGTTGAGGTCCGGGAGTGAGGTCATGGATCATCAAGGCACCGATGAGAACTGCCGTGGAAGCGCTTCCCGGAATACCCAGTGTGAGCAGGGGCACAAGTGCTCCACCCACTGAACTGCTGTTTGCCGCTTCTGCAGCAGCAACGCCTTCCAGGCTGCCTTTGCCGAATAGCTCTGGTTCCTTGCTGCTTCTTTTGGCAATATCATAAGAAATAAAAGATGCTATTGTAGCTCCAGCCCCAGGAAATATACCAATCAAAGTACCAACCAGAGATGATCTGATTATCCCGAATTTAAGTTTCCAATAATCACCAATCGTGGGCCATTTGGTTTTTTGCAGTTCCACTTTTTCACTTTGGAAATTGCGTTCATCAATCTGTTTAAAAACCTCACTGAGTGCAAATAAACCAATCAATGCCGGTATCAGGGAAAAACCGTCATATAGCTGTACTGAGCCAAATGTAAACCTGCTCACACCTGAAATGGGATCAATGCCAATTGTATTGATAAGCAGTCCAAAGATGGCTGCAATAAAGGCTTTCAGCCAGTTTTTGCCACCCAGGGTTGCCACTGTGGTCAAACCAAAAACTGCCAGGGCAAAATATTCTGCTGGATGAAATTTAACTGCAATTTTTGCCAGTTGCACACTGAAGAGGATCAATATTATTGTACCGATAAACCCGCCAACTGTGGAAGAGATCAAAGATACTCCCAGAGCCATACCCGGTTTATTCTGCTGGGTGAGTGGATAACCGTCAAATGAGGTAACCACTGAAGCAGGTGTACCTGGTGCATTAATGGTTACTGCTGTGATCGATCCCCCGTAATTTGCCGCTATATAGATAGAAACCAGTAGTATAAGAGCAAGAGTTGGTGACATGGCATAGGTGAAAGGCACCAGTAAGGCAACTCCCATAGAAGGAGAAAGACCTGGCATAGCTCCCGCCAGAATTCCCATGATCACACCCATCACAATGAAGAGCAAGGGTTGCCAGCCCATCACAAACTGAAATCCATGAGCCATATTTACTAAAATTTCCATATTAATATCCCCTTAAAACAGCATTTCCAGGATCAAGCCCTGAGGTAGTGGAACATAGAGTAATTTATAAAATACCAGATAAGAAAAGAGCAGCCAGCAGGCAGAAATAATAAGTGTCATCCTGATATTTTTATAGCCCAGGAGTAATATTCCTGCAATCACAAATAAAAATGTGCTGATAAAATAGCCCAGGAAATGTATTCCCATTAGATAAAGCGCCAGAAGAGCTACGAATTTGAATACTGAACTGCTGCTGTCTGTTGTTTTCAGAATTTCTTCCCTTTTAATCAGTATACTCACCAGCAGAGCAATATTCAAAGGAATCAGAATATATATCCAGAGACGAGGTACTATTGCTGGTCCCACATCTTCATTACTGGGGAAAGTGAACGAAAGAAGGTAGAAGATAAGTGACAGGAAGATGAAAAACACTGGCAGAAGAATTCCATTCAGCCAGCTTTTTATCTGAGATCGCGAGATAAAAAACCATAATACCAGGAATACTGCGCAAAGGATTATCACCAACATCCGGAAAGTATTACCACTAGCCAGTTTTGCCATAAAACTATCTGTTTCAGTATTGATAATTCTCAGTTTTGATAAATAGTAGGTAAAATCCTGTTTATCACTCTGAACTACCTGCAAAAATTCATTACTGTCAGCATACTTGACTTCAATACCACCTCGTTCCCAGTAATTTCGCCATTCCGGGTCAGCATTTACTTTCTGAAAAAGTTCATTATACCACTCTTTCACAGATTCAGGAACACCCTTCTTAAGCACAAATCCACGCCACATGTATTCATTTTCCAGATCAGGAAGCCCCAGTTCAGTCAAGGTGGGCACATTGGGGAATTGCGGTAACCTTTTTTCGCTGGAAACAGCAACTATCTGCAGGTCATCATTTCCCAGAACTTCACGGGGATTACCCACATAAGCCACTCCCTGTTCACCCAGGAGTGCTGCTATTGCTTTTCCGCCACTGGCAAAAGGTATCCACTTGGCATTAATACCTGCTTTGTCCCAAACTTTAAGGGCAGTTACATGGTCTAAACCACCATTTGCAGGACCCAGCCATATTTGTTTGCCATTCTTCTCTTTGGCATCAGCCACCAGATCGTCCCAGGTGTTTATTCCGCTTTGCCGGTAGGTGATAATGCATTCCGGGTCTGCCATCATCATCGCAGCCCAGTCAATATCCTCAATAAAAGTTTCTGCTCCAGTGGCTACTATTTTGGAAATATTTGATTTTGTGCTGGCAAGCAGAGTATAGCCATCTGCAGGTTTTTGCAGCATATTTTTAAGAGCTACTATCCCGCCGGAACCAGGTTTATTTTCAACTACAAAAGTAGCATCAGAATATTTATTTGCGATATCCACAAATTTACGGGCAGTAACATCAATCAGCCCTCCTGGTCCTGTATAAACCAGTAAAGTAATTGGTTTTTCTGGAAAAGAGAATTCGATTTCTCTTTTACAGCCTGAAAACAGCATTATCAGGATAAAGCCAAGTATCAGCAACTTTCTGAAATATTTCAGTTTATGAGAAAGACCGGTTTTAATATTTAACATATTCTCTCCTGCCTAATGATATACATTATGCATGAAAACATTTTGCATAAAAAATAAAGCGATATATGAAAAAATGGCAGATGCCAGGGGTGTTACCACCCAGCCTATACTAATCTCTGCCAGCTTTTTAAAATTTAGATTACGCACACCTTTTGCCAGACTGATACCCATCACAGATCCAACTACTGCCTGCGAACTGGATACGGGTACCAAAGGAAATGCCGGCAGATGGAGGGAAGTTAGAAAATCATATAATCCTTGCGAAGCGAAAAGGAAGAGAGTGATCGAGCTTGCCAGAACCACTACCAGCCCTGTGACAGGATTTAATTTAAAAATACCAGTTCCTACAGTTTTCATAACTCTTTTGGAATAGGTAAAAACTCCTATTGCTATGGCAATTCCACCCAGAAAGAAGAGCTGCTGTACATTAGAGATATGAAACAAGCTGGATAAAGTAATATCTTTGAATGGAGAAGAATTTATAAATACTCCCATTACGTTACCAATATTATTTGCTCCCAGACTATATGACCCAAAAGCACCCACAATGATCATAGCTATCCGGATATACATATCCATCCTAAGCATGTGGATACACGATTTTTCTACTATTCGTTTTACCAATAGAAAAAGGATAAAGGCAAATATAGCTGACAAGATTGGTGAAAATATCCAGGTCCCCACAATTTTGGTCAATGAACTCATGCTTGTAGGTGTCCCTGAAAATAAGTTCCAGCCAATTATGGAACCCACAATAGCCTGCGAGGTAGATACCGGTAATCCTGCTTTGGTCATCCATAAAACTGTAAGAGCCGCAGATAGCGCTACTATAAAGGCACCAGCGAGTTCATTTACATTTCCCAGCTTACCAAGAGTGTGTGATGCTCCAGCGCCGCTTATTACTGCTCCCAGGATCAGGAATATACTGCAGATCAATGCTGCTGTTTTGAATTTGACCATTTTGGTGCCAACTGCTGTGCCAAAGATATTGGCAGCATCATTTGCTCCTAAAGACCAGCCCAGAAACAAACCACTTGATAAGAAAAAAACTGTGATCAGCATTTATTATTTTTCCCTGCAATTAAATTACAGATCATAAAACGGCAAAACACATTTTGCCCATATTTAAAATATTTAGGCAATCTAATTTCCATTATATTTTTCATGAAACCACATTCTGTAAAAACACATTCTGCATAAAAAACAGTGTAAAATAAGCGATAACAGCCGAAAGTATTGGTGTGATGATCCAACCGAGCCCGATATGTCCTATCTTTTTAAAATTTATATTACGTCCCCCTTTAGCTATGCTGATTCCCATTACTGCCCCCACTATTGCCTGCGATGATGATACCGGTACCAGTGGAAATGCTGGTAAATGGTGTGATAGCAGAAAATGGCGTAAACCTACTGAAGCAAACAGAAATAGGGTTATTGAAGTTGAAAGCACCACTACCAGAGCAGTTACTGGTGATAATTTGAATATCCCTTCACCCACTGTCATCATTACCCGTTTTGAATAGGTGAAAACTCCCACTGCAATTGCTACGGCTCCAAGAAAGAATAACTGCTGCACAGCGCTGATATGAAGGAATCCAAATATCGTGAAATCTTTAAAGGGTGAGGAAGCGATAAAAATACCTACAACATTACCGATATTATTGGCACCCAGACTGTAGGATCCAAAGGCACCAACTATTATTAGTGCCAGGCGTGTGTAGTGATCCATGCTTAGTAGATGTATCCGTGATTTTTCTGCAATATGACGGAAAATATGGAAGAGGAAAACTGCAGTGACAGCCGTTAATACTGGGGAAAAAATCCAGGTTCCGGCTATTTTGTAAAGTGCCTGCTGATCTGTTGCCATGTGTGCATACAGATTCCAGCCGATGATACCACCTACTATTGCCTGACTGGTGGAAATGGGTATTCCCGCTCTAGTCATGATTAGTGAAGAAATCGCAGCTGAAAGTGCTACTACAAAGGCTCCTGGCAGTGTTGAAATCGAACCTAGTTTACCAAGAGTATCAGCAGCTCCAGCACCACTGATAACTGCTCCCAAAATCACAAATACACTGCATACTATCGCTGCAGTGCGGAATGAGATCATACGGGTGGCTACAGCTGAACCAAAAAAATTCGCGGCATTGTTTGCTCCTAAAGACCAGCCCAGGAATAATCCACTGGATAAAAAGAATATGACTGTAACCATTAAACTGCTATCTCCCGGTTATTATATCTTTCTTTTAATTGCATACACCGAAAGTCTCTCTGCTACCGCCTGTGCTACATCAGAGACCATAGCAATTTTTTCGGCAAAATAACGCATGTGAACTTTATGGCTGAAACGCTCGATCTCTGTGCTGTTAAAAGCTTTTCGTTTTAATTGCTCTTCCAGATCATCCACTTCGTGCTCATAGAAGTGAACCTTGTTTACATAATTACTCACCATAGTAATATCCGTGAAAAATGACCTGGCTGCTTTGACTATTTCATCTACGCAAAGGGCTGAAAGTTCTGCCAGTTCCCGGAAGTCAGATTTGAGAAAATCACGGATATCAGGGGTTTCGATGGAAAATTGTTCTAACACTTTCTCGCAAATATCCACTACATCATCAAGGGTTTCCAGAAGCCCCAGCACATCTCCGCGTGATTCAGGGATCAGCATATAAGTATAAAGTTTACGCTTAATATCACGTCGAACGGCGTCCGCTTCACTTTCCAGTGCAGTAATATCTCGGAAATTTTTGTCAAATTTTTCCATTTTCCCATTCAGATAGGCTTTCACGCCTTCATTAAAAACCAGACCAGCTCTTGACACCAGGTCAAGATAGCATTCAATATCTGCTTCTAATTGCTTTGTTTTACTGCCAAATATTGCCATCTTAACTCCTCCGTTTTAGTGGAACCTGTCAAACATCAGTCCGTGTCTTAATCCACGATCACTAATGGTCAGGCTCTCTATTTTTAGGATTTCCATTATTGTTTTTATTATTCCTGCACCAGCCAGGATCACATCTGCTCGTTTGGGTTGTAATCCAGTGATTGCCTTTCTTTGCTCAACACTTCTTGACTTATACATTTCCAATTGCCGATTTACTTCCGGCAGGGTTATACTGGAACCCTGGATAACGTTGGCATCATATTTCGCCATCTTATGCATCACAGCACCCATACTGGTAACTGTCCCTCCGATACCAACCAGATGATCAACCCTTTCACCAATGATCTCTTTTTCAAAGAATTTATGCATAAAAATCAGCATTCGCTTAACTTCTTGTTCCAGAGGCGGATCAGAAAGAAATTCCTCGGTAGGCGACACAGCACCCAGATTAAGACTGATCTTATTTTGAAATTCCATTCCACTACCAAATATGAATTCTGTACTGCCACCACCAGTATCAAATACTACAACATTCTTATCTGTTTTACCAATGGTTGATAATACTGCCAGGTAGGAGAGACGTGCTTCTTCCTCTCCGGGGATTACTTTTATCTCCAGGTTAAGTTCCTTTTTTGCCCGATCAAGAAACTTTCTGCTGTTTTTGGCTGTACGAAGGCACATAGTACCCACAGCTATGATCTCTTCGACTTTATATTCGCGCGCCTGGATCATAAATTCAGCCAGTACAGCTATATTCCTATCCATTGCCTCAGGTGAAATTTCACCGGTTTTATACAACCCTTCACCTAATCTCGAAATGTTGTTCGTGTCTATCAGTATCTCTGTTTTGCCTTGATCATGGGATAACAACATGAATTTTATTGAGTTTGTCCCAATATCTAATATTGCATAGTTTGCCATTAAGCCTCCTGCTTCACTTAATATTTGATCCCAAAAGCTCTTTTCATTGCTTTAATATAATTGATATTTTCAAATTTTGTGAGCCCCAGTTTTTGCACTGTTTGCAGAACCAGCTTTGGATCAGCATGTTCCACTGCAATAGTCTGCTGCGAGACATCATCAAATTGCACCTCTGCTATCTCCACGATTGCTCCGTCTATTTTATAGCCATGACGGTTCTTCTTTACATTAACTATCCTCAGCTCAGGATTTTTGCCGATCAATTCTTCAAGATATGCAGTGTAGCTATATTCGTCCTGTTTCAAATAGGGCAATTGCAGACCAAAAGCTTTATATACAAGTGCCAGATCATTGATATGGATTGGGAAAGCTGATTTTGCCAGAACTGTCCACTGCTCAAGTGAGTTTTCGTTATTGATACGGATAGGGGTTTTGATGTCCATCAGTTCTGCTCTGATCTTAGTATTGTCATTACTTTTGGCTGATAATATATATAATTCCTCACTTTCACGATCAAATGAATCCCCAGATTGCCTGATCACCTCTGCTTCTTTGCTGAGATCTTCACCAAAGGTTCGCCATTCCCATCTTGGGATTATCTTTTCCATTATTCTTCTCCTTTCAAAATTATTGTCTGCTTTATTTTATTTCTTGCTTCTGCTATCTTTTCCCAGTTGCCTTCCCATTTATTATATAATATCTGGGTGCCTATTTCCAGTATCTCTTTCAATTTGGGCTCACGGATGGAATAATACACTTTACGCCATTTCTGCTCTTTTTTCAGATATGCCCCTTCAAAGAGTATTTTTAAATGTGCAGATAGAGTATTTTGAGGTACATCGATCTTCTGAGATATTTCTGTCACGGAAAGACTTTCTTCCTCTGCCAGAGCATAGATTATTTTTATTCTAACGGGGTTAGACACCACGTCAAAAAGTTTTGAAAGCTTAGAGAGCACGAATTCATCAAGCATCATATCCTCCTTTCTGTCATCTTAGACACATCTGATATTATCAGATTATAAGTCAAGAACTTTTTTATTAGGATACCTGAAATAGGGTGAGACTATTTTAATAGTATTATTTTACCTGCTTTATCAATATTTTCTGCTGTTATCTGGTAAAAATATATTCCTGAAGCTACAGGGTGATTTTGTAAGTTTTGCCCTTTCCAGATAAAATAATGATAACCGGAGTTGGCATTTCGAGTGATTTTCTGCCAGATTTTCTGCCCCTTAAGATTGTAAACAGTCACTTTAAGTTCAGGTACATTATCCGCTAATTTAAAACTGATACATGTTTCGGGATTAAATGGATTGGGACTTGCCTTCAATTCAGTTATTATATCGCCTACTGGCATAATGGCATCATTGTGACTTACTGGCGGCAACAAATCTGTGAGATAGGGGAAACCACTATTGATCTCGACGTCAATAGACCAGTAATCTTCAATACCAATAATACTTTCACCTTCAAAATCCCAGCCAAGGTCAGTATAAAGAGTAATATCCTGCATCATCAAACTATCAGCAGCAACCAGATCGGAGATATTACCGCTAATTTGATAGCCAATAAAATCATCACATCCAGATAACTCATTATCCCAGATGCAGGCAGTTATATCAGAAGTATTATATCCAATCAATCCACCAGTATATATAGCAATTTCCATTTCTGTTCTTGCGTAACAGAATGAGACAGCAGAGCTAAAGCTTCTACCGATTAACCCTCCAGTAACACTTTCTCCTAATACACTTCCCAGGACATAACAATTTTCTAAAGTCCCATGGTGAAAACCTCCAGCTAACCCCCCAGTATTTGAATCCCCTGAAATTTCAATCTGGGCAAAGCTCTCTGTAAGGTCTGAGTCAGTGCAATATCCCACTATACCTCCAGCATAATCGCTGGCATTGATCTGCCCGGTCACATAATCTAATTCCATTGCTGAATATTCGCTCCTTCCGGCAATTCCTCCCACATCTATGTTTCCTGTAATTTCTCCTGTGAAAATGCAATTAGCTATATTAGAATGTTTCGCTAATCCTATTATTCCACCCGTGAATACGTCACCCTGCACTATCCCATTCACAGAGCAGTTTGAAATATTTGCATAATTGCCTTCTCCTGCTAATCCCCCAGTATTTCTATGACACGTAATATTAACGCCTATAAGCTGCAGATCACTCACATTTCCACTATCAATATAACCAAATAGACCTGTCCTATCTAACTGTGAATGAGTGATATTTAAGCCGGAAATGCTGTGTCCATTACCATCAAAATTACCATTGAAGGCAGGTATATAGAAATTGGACATTTCTGAAATATCAAGATCTGCCATCAAAATGAAATTTTGCTCATCTTCTCCAAAGGATAATAAACATGTTAAATCTTCCTCATCATTAATTTTATAAATATCATCGGAATATAAGTCCAGATAATCATCTATTTCCAAAGCCATGTCATTAGCCAGCCAGTCATCAAAAAGATCATTAGTTAATGCTCCATAGGTTACGGTGTGTTCATCATTAAATACCGAAGTTTCATAATTATAATAGGTATTGATCACACTGGAAAGATATATATCCGCAGCTAACCCGGCATAATTACTCGAAGCCTCAATGGAAAATTCTGCATAGCAATCATAAATCTCAGAGCTTGAGAATCTATAAGCAATCCCACCAGCAGATTCATAAACATCAATCTGGGAATTTGCCACACAATTATAAAGTACAGATTGACCTATAGTGCCGGCAATTCCTCCAACAGTATCAACACCATCAATTGTCACATCTACATTACAATTAAATATTGTGCCAAACAATGAGCCCGTTACTCCTCCCAAAATATGCCACCCATCCAAGTCACCGGTAATATCACAGTTATCAATAAAGCTATTATAACTGTGCCCCGTTAGCATTCCCACTCGCGTATGACCTCGCACATTGCCTTCAATAGTCACCCCATCGATATCAGAATTATTGCAGATACCCACTAACCCGCCTGTATAATCATAACCTCGCACATATAGATTTGTAAGATCAAGATTGCAGATATAGGCAGAATCTGTCCGGGCAAAAAATCCTATTACATTATCAGGGTGACGGCTGATATATAAACTATCTATTGTGTATCCCTGTCCATCATAATTAGCTTGAAAATGACTGCCAGTTGCTCCAATGGGAGGAAATCCGCTTCTCTCATTCCAGGAACTGGTCTCACTGGCATTAATATCATTTGTCTGCACAAAATATAGTCCGGGTAACCAGAAATTATCATAAGTGCTAACCCAAAGAAGATTCTCAATACAGCAGATCTCAAAAGGATTAGATTCTGTTCCATCACCCATCGGTGGTATGGGATCTGCAATTAGATAACTGAAATAAATAAATATTAACAATATTATTAGTTTTTTCATTTAAACATCCTCTTAGTTTATAACGCCATTACAACTTTTATTTGTCAAGACAAAATCAATATTTCTATACGGAAATCACCTTGAAAGGAAATTTTGTGCTTTGATTCTGGTGAATATGAGGCGGTAGTTTATCGGGGTGATGAGACTGAGGAGTATTGTCGCAGAATATTCATTGTGCTGGATGAGGGAACAGATTTGAAAGCAGCATATTTTGATTATTAAAGCGAGTTCTTACCTGCGATTTTGCAGAAGGAAGAACCGGAATTTGAGAGGATAAAAACGTATCAGCGGGGACTTGCACCAAAAACGAATGTGATCCTGGGCGAAAGTGGATCATATCGAGGACAGATATTTTATCAACGAAAGGGTCAGAATTACATTTCTGAGATCTAATTATGATCATGCAACAAATATGCAGAGCCAGTTGTTTAAGCAGCAGAAAGCGTAGGCAATAGCAGCCTGGAACGCAGAATCCTCAGAATCCAAACGAAATTGGACAGCAGGATTTTATAGATGGTACTCCAAAACTATCGAAAGATAGATAAAATGATGATGCCTTTTATGTGGTTCGTGAGCTGGTATATTGATGAGGATAGACAAAATAATTAATTATCCCGAGATTCTGTAATGAGTTTTTTTTGTCTAGTTACTGGATGGATATTTGTTATTATTTTGTATTCCGTTAAGGATACAAATAAGAAATGCCTTTTGTTTGTATGAATGAGAAAGATGAAGAAGATTTTCGATAATCAAGATGCATAGCCTCCGGAGAGGTATTCCGTAATCGGAGGGAAATAATGATAGTGTCCCCATCCCCGTCCAACTTGGCTCCACCGAGTTGGGCGGGGTGGGCTTTTGGGCTTTTTGATCCTCTCGTGAAACAAGTTTTACGGGAGGCTATACGTCTTTATCCCGTTCCGGGATGGATGTTTTTGGGAGTAATTATCATGTACCGGGATATTTATTTACAGGGTATTTTATCCTGTTCCAGGATGAATATTTCAGAGAGTCCTTATCCCGTTACAGGATGGGTATTTTCAGGGAGTTTTTATCCTGTTCCGGGATGAATATTTTGCAGGGAGTCTTTATCCGGTTTAGGGAGAAGAATAAAAAAAGCCCACACATGAATTGCATGTGTGTGCTTTTAATATAATCAGAAATTATTCTTTTTCAGCTTCCACAATTTGAGCACTTTGGATGATAACGTCTTCAAGAGGCCAGTCACGCATACCTTTTTTGGCACCGGTGGGATTGGTTTCAATCTTTTTTACCACATCCATACCTTTGATGACTTTACCAAAAACACAATATCCAAAATCACGAGAGCCATGATCGAGGAAATTATTATCTTTACAATTGATAAAAAATTGAGAAGTGGCAGAATCAACTATCTGAGTACGAGCCATGGCAATTGTACCTTCAAGGTTTTGCAAGCCATTATCAGCTTCATTTTTGATGGGATCCATGTTTTTTTTCTGGGTACCATCGGCAATGAATCCTCCGCCCTGGATCATAAAACCAGCTATCACACGGTGGAAAACCGTATCATTATAAAATCCATCTTTTACGTAAGTAAGGAAATTTTCTACCGTGATCGGTGCTTTATCAGCATAAAGTTCGATAGTGATATCTCCCATATTTGTGGAGAGATTAACAACGGGATTTTCTGCGAGCATAACGCCTCCTGCGATAATAATTAGGATGAGAATAAAATACTTTTTCATAAATTGAAAAACTCCTTGTAAATGTATATTTATTTATATTCTTTCAGGGTTAAGATACCCTTATTGAATTCGAGATAAGAGGTATGAGTAACCCAGTCACCAGTATTTGCATAGATGCCATGCTCAGCAGAGAAAATAACCGGGACATGAGAATGGGAAAAGATAACAAAGTCATAATCATGTGATTTAAGCAGTTTTTGGGCAGCCTGCTGGAGTGAATTGACCATAATCTCTCTTTTATGGCGAGGGATGCGTCTACTACGACTAGAGCGAGATAGCTTAATCCCGATATCAAGGGCAAAATCAGGGTGAAGAAGTGAGAAGATCTTTTGGACAAGTTTGTTCCTGATAACTGAGCGGAAAAGATGGTAGCGGAAATCATTCTTGGTATATCTATCACCATGATCGACAAAGAATTTCTTCCCTTCAATACTTTCAATAAAGCTATTTTTGCAAACTTCAATGTTGAGCTGGTTTTTGAGAAAACCGCTATACCAGAAATCATGATTCCCCGGTGTGAGAATAATACGAGTACCGTTTTGGGAAAGCTCAGATATAGCAGATAGCAATGAGAAATATTCTTTGATGATCACATGTTTCCAGGCAAGCCATAAATCAAAAATATCACCATTTAGCACTAATAGCTCTGTATTACCTTTGAGCGAATGGAGGAAATCAAGGAATCTTTTCCGTCTTTGGATATCTTCCTGATTTTCGTTAAATTTTATATGCGCATCAGAGACAAAAATAGTTCTCATTTGTTTTCCAGTGAATAGTGAACAGTGAATAGTGAACAGCGAATCGAATCTAAGTGTCGAGTTAAGATGCTGTACTCAGCAGATTGACTTGAGACCGACCCAGATACAGGGAAAGTGAATAGTGTCATTTCATTAACCTTTTGTGAGGATATAGTAGAAGATATTTACACCCATTTGAAAGGACTTCCGACGGATATTTTCCGGGTCATCATGAGCATTTGACCATCCATCAGAGATATTAGTTTCATAAGTGTATAGCACCATGATCCTACCCGATTCATTATAAATAGCAAATGTCTGGGGTCTTTTATCATCATGTTTGTGAATTTTAGGAGTGCCATTTAGATCATAGTAGCAATGAAAAATATCGTGCTCCGGAGGCAGTTCCATCAGCTCTTTTTCCGGGAAAACTTTTTTTATCTCTCGTCTGAAAGATTCATCCATACCATAATCATCATCGGCATAAAGCGTTCCACCGCGCAGCAGCCAGGTGCGAAGATTTTGAGCATCATTTTCAGAAAAAGTTATATTACCATGACCAGTCATGATAGCAAAAGGGAAATCAAAAAGCTTTGATTCACCAGGAGTCACAACAGCCTCTTCCGTAGCAAAATCAGTGTGAAGTTCACGATTTAGTACTTCAACAATATTAGGGATCATATCTGGGTCATTATACCAGTCACCACCGCCATCAAAGTGCAGCCTGGCAATCTGGTCTTTATTAACCTGAGCAATTACCGGAAAACTGATCAAAACCAGCATTCCAGCAACGATCAAAGTGATCAAATCTTTATTTTTCATATTGAGGAGAGAAAAAAAGCAGTTGCCAAAATGACAAGAAAAAAAAATATAAGTACAAGAAGAAATAATATTGCTTGATAAGTGAGGGTTAAATGTTCAAGGAGTTATTTGAGCGAATAAGTGCTACAGACCAGTTTTTTTTGATAGCCGGACCTTGTGTGATCGAGAGTGAAAAAATGCTGCTGGAAACAGCAGCGGAACTTATGCAGATAGCAGCAGAAAGAGATTTGATCCTGATATTTAAATCTTCCTGGAAAAAAGCTAATAGAACTAGTGTGGATTCATATACAGGACCGGGACTGGAACGAGGGATGCAAATGCTGGCGAAAGTGAAAGAAGAATTCGGATTACCGATCTTGACAGATATACATGAGTGCAGTGAAATAGAAGCAGTGGGAGAAGTTGCAGATATTTTACAGATACCGGCATTTTTGAGTCGTCAAACAGATCTATTACGAGCAGCGGGAAAAAGTGGTAGAATAGTTAATATCAAGAAAGGTCAGTTTATGGCACCGGAAGATATGAAACTGGCAGCAGAGAAAGTTGTTTCAACAGGTAATGAGCAGATATTTTTGACTGAGCGTGGCAGCAGCTTTGGGTATCATAATTTAGTGGTGGATTTCAGGTCATTTGCCGTGATGCATGAGACCGGTTATCCAGTAATTTATGATGTGACGCATAGTTTGCAGCGTCCCAGCGAAGGTAAAAAGAGTGGCGGAACACCACAATATGCTGAGATGATGGCGAAAGCAGCGATCGCGACTGGCATGGTGAAGGGATTATTTATAGAGACGCATCCTGATCCGGCAAAGGCACTAAGTGATGCAGGATCAATGTTGCCTTTGAAGGCAATGGGCAGGCTGCTTGATGAATGCTTAAATAAATGCAGATAAGGTGGGGAAGTGGACTATAAAAAGATAAAATTATTGATACTTGATTGTGATGGGGTTTTTTCTGACGGCAGGATCACTTATGATGATCATCGAGTGGAATCAAAGAATTTCTGTGCCAAAGACGGGATGGGAATAAAGCTGCTAAAATTTGCTGAGATAAAGGTAGCGATGATCACGGGTAGAAAGTCAAATGTTGTTTCACAACGCTGCCAGGATTTAAATTTTGATTACGTATATCAAGGAGTTTGGCGGAAATTGCCGGTTGCAGAAGAAATTATGGCAGAGCTGGGATATACCTGGGAAAACGTGGCATATATGGGAGATGATTGGAATGATTATCCCGTGATGAAGCATGCAGCACTCACTTCTTGTCCGGCAGATGCATTTGATGATTTTAAGGAAACAGTCAATTATGTGTGCCGTCGAAAAGGTGGCAGAGGAGCTATCCGCGAATTTGTAGAGCATATTTTAAAGCAGCAGGGGAGATTTCAGGATGTACTTAAAAAGCTCATCAATAATCTTGAAAGTACTGATAATTAGTTTGCTGATATTTCTACTTGGAGGTTGTGAGGATGATCTCAAAGAAGAGATGAAATCAGGAGACAAGAACATACCTGATGAGCAAAGCGACAGCGTGAGAGTTATCACAATGGATGGCGAAACTATCAGCATGGAGATGCATGCCAGGCATATAGACAGATATTATAAGCGAAAAGAGACTTTCATTGATAGTTTATATCTACAGAATTTCAATGAAGATGGAAGCTTGAAATCTACTTTAACCTGTAATAATGCAATAATTAATGAAACCCGTAATGAAGTGACCTGTATTGGTGATGTGGTGGTTATTAGTGAAAATGGCAGGCTGGAAGCGCCTCGACTGGTGTGGAATAGAGATAGTGATAAAGTACGGGCAGAAGAAGGCGTTAAACTAATGCGGGGCGATGATACACTTTGGGGTGAGAGAATGCTAACAGATCTGGAATTGAATGATATCGAGATCATCAAAGTATCTGCAGAAGGTACTGTAAAAAGCGGAACAGTTGAATGGTAAATAGGAATATTCCGGTAATATTGACGGTGATGATATTTTGCCTGATGGCAGGCTTGAGGGGAGAGGGAAAGGCAGAATTGCGACCTTACCGGCTTATCCATGCAGATAGTTTAAGGGCGAATAAAGTTGATGGAGCCTATATCAGCGAATTGACAGGTGAAGTACATTTTTTTTATGGCGACACAGAATTTTTTGCAGACAAGGCGTTTCTTTATGAGCGGGAAAAGATAGTGAGGATGACTGGGAATGTGAAAGTTTATGAAGATACATTGAGTCTTAAGGCGCAACGGGTGAGTTATTTCAGACTTCAGGAAAAGCTTGATTTGGATGAAGACGTGATATTTAATGAAACTCATCAGGACAGTACGTGGCGTACATTTAATGCTGAAAGAGTAGAATATTTACGGGAGAGCAAGAATTTTGAAGCCTGGGAAAATGTGTCAGTATATGATTCACGTGAAAATGTAAGCGGTGAATGTGGATATATGACATATAATGTAGATAAAGGATTTGGATATTTAAAGGAAGAACCTGAATTACAGATGTCCAAATCAGACAGTATATTGATCAAAGCAGAAAGAATCGAGTATTATGATGATTATAAAAAGATAGTAGCCATATTTGAAGTTGAAACTGAAATGCCAGATTATTTACTGACCAGTGATTTTTTGATCTATTATTCTGAGGAGGAAAAAGCGACCTATCGCGGTCAACCGAAACTTTTTTCAGAACAATTTGATGCTAAGGCATCGGAAGTTACTTTATATTTTAGAGAGAACAAACTTCATCAGGCTCTGATGAGTGATTCCTGCAGAGTAGATTATAAAGTGAGAGAATTTGAAGCAAAAGAAAATTGGGTAACGTCAGAAGAGATGGAGTTTATATTTGAAAATGGCGTGATCAAAGAAAGCAGAGCATATAGATCAGTAGATAGTTATTATGTACAGCAGCCAGATATCATCCGGAGGCAAAAGTACTTACGTAATGAGGCAAGTGCCGAAAAGCTGATAATGTATATGAATGAAGAAGGATATATAGAGCGAATAGGTTTGAGCAAAAGTATCCAGGGAAAATACACCTTTGAGGGAGAATAAAAAATTAACTAAGCAATTTAGTAGCCAAACCTAAAAAAAAAATTGACAAATAAACCGAAAAGTAATAATCTATAAACATAATGAACAGAATAAAAACAGAAGATTTAGTAAAGATATATGGAAAAAGAAGGGTTGTAAACAAGGTTAGCATATCCATTGACCAGGGTGAAGTTGTAGGAATTCTGGGACCCAATGGAGCAGGAAAATCAACTACTTTCTACATGATCCTTGGCTTGATAAAGGCTAATTCAGGAATTGTGCAGTTCAATGATAAGGATATCTCAAGATTACCTATGTATAAACGGGCACAATTAGGAATTGGTTATCTTGCTCAGGATCCATCGATATTTCATAAATTGACGGTTGAGCAGAATATAATGGCGATTCTGGAGACTTTACCAATTAATAAGAAGGAACGTAAAGAGCGACTGGAAAGGCATCTGGAAGAGCTTGATCTGGCGCGACTGGCTAAACAGAAAGCCTTTACTTTATCAGGCGGAGAACGGCGCAAACTTGAGATCACGCGATCACTGGTAACATCCCCTTCATTTATGCTGATGGACGAACCCTTTGCAGGAGTAGACCCTTTGGCAGTGGCAGATATTCAAGATATTATCCGAAAATTGAAAGATATGAATATTGGAGTTTTTATTACTGATCATAATGTATTGGAGACATTAAAAATAACTGAGAGGGCGTATATTATTTATCATGGTGAGATACTTTTTTCTGGGACATCTCAGGAATTAGTAAATGACGATCAGGCGAGAAAGGTGTATTTGGGAGAAAAATTTATCAATCCCTTTGTGCAAGAGACATGAGTAAAATAGGTTTACATCATAATCTGCATCAGAAGCAGACCCAGCAGCTTCTTATCAAGCCTAAGATGTTGCAGTCTTTGGAGATACTTGCAGCACCGATAATAGAATTGGAGACATTTCTACTTCAAGAATTGCAAAAGAATCCCATGCTTGAACTTGTGGAAGAAGATCCAGAAGAGGAAGCTGAGAATAACAGGGAAGAAAGTGTAGAGGAGAAACCTGAGGTTAAAGAGGAAAGTGCTGAAGATCAAGAGATACGGGAATTAATGGAAGAAACCCGTGAATTGAGTGAAGTACTTGATTCCTGGCAGGAATATAACGGTGATCAGCAGAATAAACTTCGAAATGATGAAGATCTTGATTTTGAGAAAAGATATGAATCAAATAGAAATATGATCACCCAATCTAATGAGAAAGACAAATATCTGGATCAGTTACAATATTTAACTTTTAATGATCTGGAATTAGAATATACAGAAGAATTGATAGAGAGCGTCAATGCTCATGGATATCTGCCGGAAGGGATAGATATTTATGAACTGGCAGCAGAATACGGAATAACTTATGAACGGGCAGATGAAATACATGAAATGGTTTTAAACCTGCAGCCGAAAGGAATAACAGCAAGAAATATCACTGAGTGCCTGCAGGTTCAATTAGATAAAGAAGATGAGTATTATGATGTGTTGTATCAATTGTTGGCAGAGGATTTTGATGATCTGATACATAAGAGATACCGTAAGATAAGTGTTAAATACGGAGTGATGGAAAGAACAGTACTCAATTGGAAAGAAATGATCTCTCATCTTGATCCTAAACCGGGATTACGGATATTGCCAGCGAATACTGATTATGTGACGCCTGATGTAGTAATAAAAAGGATAGGGGACAGGTTTGAGATAATCTCTAATGATTATTCATTTCCTAGAGTACATCTGAGCAGAAATTATCTTAATGTATTGAACATGGTTAAAGAGGATCGCAAGGCTTTGGAATTTGTAAGAGATAAGATCAATGCTGCCAAGTTCATTATGAAAAGCGTGTATTTGAGAGGGAGAACCCTGGAGAATGTAGTTCGAGCAATAATCAAACATCAACCGGAATTCTTTTATGAAGAAAATGGAACTTTGCGCCCCTTAACATATTCAGTGATAGCCAATGAACTGGGTGTGAATGAATCAACTATTTCAAGAGTTGTACGCAGTAAATATGCAGAAACACCTTTTGGGATGATGTGCCTGAAAGATTTTTTTACTAGCAAAGCAGGCAAGGACGAAAATTATAATTCGGTTTCACGTCAAAGTGTGGAAGTGCGAATTAAGGAATATATTGATAATGAGGATCCTAAAAATCCCATCAGTGATCTTGATCTGGCTGAAAAGCTCCATGATGAAGGTTTGACGGTATCACGGAGAGTAGTTGCAAAATATCGTAAACGTATGGGAATACTAAATAGTCATTTAAGGAGAAAAGAGTGAAGAAATTTGAGGTAGCTGTAATTGGTGGTGGTCCTGGGGGATATACTGCCGGGATAAGATTGCAGCAATATGGGATAAGTGCTGTAGTATTTGAAAAATCAAGGCTTGGTGGAGTGTGTTTGAATTGGGGTTGCATTCCCACGAAAGCACTGGTTAAAATAGCTGATCTATATCAGGAAATTAAAGACCATGAGCAGTCAGGCATATTTTTATCAGAGACAAAAGTAGATTATCAGGCAGCTATGAACCGTAAAGATGAAGTGGTTGAGAAGCTTGTCTCCGGGATTGAATATCTATATAAACGAAGAGAGATACCATTATTAGAAGAAGAAGTAATCGAAATAAAGAGCGGATCTGACGGGTTTATTATAAAAACCAGAGAATCTGAATATAGAAGTGATTATATAATCCTGGCAACGGGTTCAAAGCCCAAAGAGATAGGTAATCTCAAATTTGATGGAGAGCAGGTATTATCTTCGCGGGATATATTAAGTCTACCCAAGCTGCCAGAGAGTCTGGCAGTGATAGGCGGGGGAGTGATAGGTTGTGAATTTGCCAGCATTTATCAGCAGTTAGGAGTAAAAGTAAGTATTATAGAATTTCTTCCTGACCTGGTGTCTATGGAAGATAAAGAGATCAGTAAACGACTTCAAATGTTGATGAAAAAACGTAAAATAAAAATATACACAAAAACCAAAGTAACCAAGATTGAAAGACAGAAGGAAAGTGTGGTTCTGCATTTATCAAATGGCAAAGAGCTTGAAGCTGAAAAAGTGTTGATGAGTATTGGCAGGGAACCAATCTGCGAAATAAAATTCAATGGTTTTGGGCTGAAAAAAGACCGAGGATTTGTAACTGTTGACCCTGAAATGCGTACTAATAATGACCGGATATTTGCCATAGGTGATCTGACTGGGAAATTGATGCTGGCACATACAGCCAGCAAACAAGCTATGCTGGTTGCAGAAGTGCTAAGGCGGGAATTGCGTGGAGAGGGTGATGAACCTTTTTCATTGAATTATACTGATATTCCACGCTGTACATTTACCAGTCCCAGTATTGGCTCCGTGGGACTTACAGAAGAGCAGGCAAAAGAGAAATACGATGAGATTGAAACAGGCAAATTTATGTTTTCTGCTAATGGGAAAGCTCTTGCCTCTGGTCATTCAGAAGGTTTTGTGAAAGTTATTATAGAAAAGAAAACCGGATTGTTAAGGGGAATGCATATTATAGGGCCAGAAGCAGTGGAATTGATTGCTGAGGGCAGTATTATGATCAATCTGGGAACTGATATTAGAAAATTGAGAAGTCTGGTTTTTGCTCATCCCACTTTATCAGAAGCGGTTGGTGAAGCTCTGGAGGATAGTGAGGGTTTGGCTATCCATAAAATGTAAGCTATTTCAATAAAAATATGCTCATAGAAGAAAAGTAGTTATATTAATATTGAAGGAGGTTGTTGGAAAATAGTTGATAAATTAAGCAGCAAAAAAAATGACAGAAGGAGTAAATTATGCAAATTACAATTACTGCTCGTCACTTTGATCTGACAAATGCGATTCGGGAACACATCGAATCTAACGCAGAGAGATTAGATCGTTATTTTGACCACATTATGAATGTACATTTCATTTTGGTACTTGAGAATGGCTTAAGCAAAGTGGAAATGATACTTCATGTACCGCGTCATGATTTTCGATCTGAATCTGCCGACAAGGATATGTATCTGGCGGTGGATATGGCGATCGATAAGATGGAATCACAGATCAAAAAATTGAAGGACAAGTGGACAGATCATCAAAAGAAGAGCTTGAAAGCAGATACCCAATTTGTTTACACGGATCTAATCGAGAAAGCGGGAGACCGACGGAGAGTAAAGGTCAAGCGCATACCTCCCGATACCATGTCTTTAAATGAGGCGATAGATAAAATAGAAGTGGAAGAGGAATTCTTTCTCATTTTCAGGGATGTGGCAACTGACAGATTATCAGTACTGGTCCGCAAGGATGACTTGCATTATAAACTGTTTGCCACTGCGCGATAAATGAACAAGATTGGGGGTTCTATAGTGGAACCCCCATTATATTGGAAAAAATATGAAACAAAGAATTGAATATCCCTTAAAAAAGTTCTATAATGACAAGAAACAGGATTTTAAACTAAGTCTTCTAACTCATGAGAAGACTTTAAGCAAATCTATTAAAACACCATTCCTTAATCGCCCTGGCTTAGCACTTACTGGCTACTATGACAGGTTTTCAGCGGATCGTGTACAGATATTGGGAGAAACGGAGATCAGTTATTTGCAGAGTCTTGAGGAAAATGAGCTATTTGCCAGACTCCGAGAGATGCTGGTTTATGATATACCTTGTATAGTAGTTACAAAGGGCTTATCTGCTCCAAGAGCATTAACGTTTTTGGCAGATGAATATCAGATACCGGTATTTATTACCCATTTAAGTACAAATCGCTTCTATAATGATATGCTGAAGCATTTAGATAAGACATTTGCTGAGCAGATATCGATTCATGGAGTCCTGGTGGAAGTATTTGGTGTGGGAATGCTGATTTCAGGTGCAAGTGGAATAGGTAAAAGCGAATGTGCTCTTGATCTGGTTGACCGTGGCCATCGCATGGTTTGTGATGATCTGGTTACTTTGCGGTCTCTTGATGGCAGGTTAGTCGGTATGCCACGCTTTGAGAATCTATATACCATGGAAATCAGAGGAATAGGACTGGTAGATATTGAGAAGATGTATGGTATCCATGGAGTTCGCAAGACCAAGGAAGTTGATATTCAGGTAGAATTGATGAAATGGGATGATATGGAAAGCTATCAGAGACTTGGTCTGCAGGACGAAATGACAGAGATTATGGGGATAAAATTACCAATTATCTACCTACCAGTAACATCAGGTAAAAATTTATCAGTGATCATGGAAGTGATTGCCATGAACCACAGTTTGAGATCATTTGGATATAATGCAGCAGAAGAATATACACGCAAATTAAATAAATCAATTATGCAAGCCTCGCAGGCTAACAAAGAATTGGAGAATAATATTGGTAGTAAAAAGGATTAAAGTAACAAATGAATATGGGCTGCATGCTCGTCCATCAACTCTTCTGGTAAAAAAGGCAACTCAATACAGATCAGTACTTAAGATACGTAAAGATGAAATTGAAGTAAACGGCAAGAGCTTACTTGGAGTTTTGACCCTGGCTGCTGCCTATGGTACAGAATTAGAATTAATTGCTGATGGTATTGATGAAAACGAACTGATAGAAGAGATTGAGAAGCTTTTTGCAACCGGTTTTGAAGAGGTATCAAAATGAAAATGATCGGTGTGGCAGTATCAAATGGAATTGCCATTGGTAAATCGATATGTGTTGATTACAAGTTTAATATAATCAATTATCAGATTACCAAAGAAGATATAACTCGAGAACTGAAAAGACTGGAAAATGTTATTATAGTAACAATTGCTGAGTTGAACTATATATCCCGTGAACTTACAGGAAATAAGAACCAGCGGGATATTCTTGATACGCATAAGATGATTTTAGAAGATCCGGAAATGATCAACAATATAAAAAAGATACTACAAGATGAACTTGTTACGCTGGAGAAGGCATTGGATCTTAATCTTCAAGCAATTAAAGAGCAATTTTCTGAAATTGAAGATGAATATTTTTCTGCCAGGATAATAGATTATCAAGACGTCACAAGCCGTCTTTTAAAGAAATTATATAAAACAGAGTCAGAGCATGAGAACTGGACTGGCAGTATTCTGGTCGCCCAGGAAATCACACCTTCCCAGGTGCTGGAAGCATATAAAAATCATGTAGCAGGATTAATATCCATTCACGGTAGCAGGAAATCTCATTCTGCAATACTTGCCCGATCACTTATAATTCCAATGGTTATGGGTTTAGATGATGCTGAATGTGATATATGTCCTCAAGAAGTAATTGTGGATGGCAAAGCGGGAATCGTAATTGTATCTCCATCCAGAAAAGAGAAAGATAAATATCAAAAGGATTTGACTGAGATCAATCTTAAGAACCAGGAATTAGCTTTACTTGCTGATAAAGAATCGGTCACAAAAGATGGGAAAAAAATACCCTTGTTTTGCAATATTGAAATACCGGAAGAAATAGCTGCACTGGAAAGAATGAAAATAGAAGGAATTGGCTTATTTCGCACTGAATTTTTATATCTGGACAGGCAGGAGCTTCCTGACGAAGAAGAACAATTTCAGATATATAAAGAAGTCGCAGAAAAATTATCTCCCAAGCCCGTGATCATCAGAACTATTGATCTGGGAGGGGATAAAATTGCCAGGAGCTTGAAAGAAGTTGAAATGAACCCCAATCTTGGACTCAGAGGAATACGGCTGTCATTCAAGTATTTAGATTTGTTCAAAGTACAATTGCGAGCGATTCTGAGGGCAGCAGTGCATGGCAAGATCAAGATCATGTTTCCTATGGTTTCTAGTGTATCTGAGATTGATTCAGCAAGGAATATTATACTTGAATGTCAGAAGGAATTGGAAGCTGATAAAATAGAGTATCAACGTGAAATTGAAATTGGTACTATGATTGAAGTCCCTTCAGCAGCTTTGCGGGCAAAAGAGATAGCTGCTAAATGTGATTTTTTGAGTATTGGCACAAATGATCTGGTGCAATACACGCTTGCTGTGGATAGAAATAATGATCTTGTAGCGGAATATTATAATGAAATGGATCCATCAGTATTGTATTTAATTCAAAAAGTATGTCAATCAGCCCATGAAGCAGGCATCAAAGTGGCAGTTTGCGGGGAAATGGCTTCTCAGGAGCAATTTACCAGTCTGCTTTTGGGATTAGGTGTAGATGAATTATCCACCTCTCCTGCTAATTATAATGAGATCAAAAAGAAAATTCTCCAGCTTGACACAAAAGAGTGTGAAAAATATGCCGTCTCATTATTATAGGTAGAGGTTAAGAGTGTGCAGAAATTTGAATCTATATTAGATAATGATGAGCAATTAAAAGAACTGGGCTGGGAAGCAGCTTATCATCAGGCTATCCATTTTCCTGAGCAAGTGCTTCAGGCTCGAAATCTCACTTCCGGAATAAAGAAATATTCCAGACATCCAGAGAAAATATTCATCTGGCAATCTGGTATTGAAAATAAACTGCTTATCCAATTGATAAATCACATTTATGGAGATATTATTCCTATTAACAAATTAGATGAAATCCCTAATATCTGGGATAGTAAGGATGGCTTATTAATAATTCCTGATTTTCATCAAAAGCTTAAGAAAGTGCCTAATGATGATAGTATAATATATCTTACAGGAAAAGAACTGCTTCATAAATATCAAAATACCATCTGTTATTCCTTTCCCCAAATCCCTTCAAATGAAGGTCTTGGTATATTTTTGGGTTTTATCAGTGGTTTTCTGGATGAATTATCTGGGATTGATAAGAGCAATATTATCAACAAAATTGTTGCTGTGGGAATGCAAAAGGCTGGAGTGCTTGCCTGGAGACAGCCCTATAAGAGAAACTTCGCTAAAATCTGGGCTGCTCGATTGGCTGAAGCTGATAATTGGCAGATTACCTCAACTCAACCGGATTTTGAGATCATCTGCCAATACTGGCAGAATAAACTGGAAAATTGGTCAGGTATAAATTCAGCAGTAGGACAACAGATTTTCCTGGAAAAAATGTACCCAACTGAATCATCTTCTAATTTAGAAAAAGGTTCTGAAAGTATTTTTGCTGATGGTGTTGACCTTGTGAGTCAGATAATTTCTCAGTATTATTTTATAAATTGCCTTGCCATATATATTTCAATTATTAAAAAAATAAATTATCAGGAGATATTAAAATGAAATTTAGAAAGCTATTTACTTCAGAATCAGTTACTGAAGGTCATCCGGATAAGGTTGCTGATCAAATATCAGATGCCATTCTGGATGTGATTCTGCAAGGCGATCCCATGAGCAGAGTAGCCTGCGAAACCTTTCTTACTACGGGTTTAGTGATGGTCGCTGGTGAGATAACTACTGATTGTTATGTGGAAATTCCCACCATAGTTCGCGAAACCCTGAAAGAGATAGGATATGATGATGCAGATTCCGGGATTGGTTATAGATCATGTGGGATAATAACCAGCATTGATCCTCAATCAGAAGATATCAAGATTGGTGTTGATGAAAGTGAGGGACATGAACAGGGAGCTGGAGATCAGGGTATGATGTTTGGCTTTGCCTGTAATGAAACAAAATCACTGATGCCTATGCCCATATCATTTGCCCATAAACTGGCACAAAGGCTGGCTCTTGTTCGTAAAGAGAATATCATTGATTATCTGAGACCTGATGGCAAAACACAGGTAACCATTGAATACCGTGATAATAAACCATATATCTGTGACTCAATTGTGATCTCTACTCAGCACATGCCTCATGCTGATCAAAAGAAATTACGTGCTGACTTGATTGAAAACGTCATTAAACCGGTTATCCCAGCTAAGTATTTATCTGATAATACCATAATTTATACCAATCCAACCGGACGATTTGAAATTGGCGGTCCTCAGGCCGACACTGGTCTCACGGGACGCAAGATCATTGTAGATACTTATGGTGGCAAAGGCAGTCATGGGGGAGGGGCATTCTCGGGAAAAGACCCAACAAAAGTTGATCGCAGTGCTTCATATATGGCTCGTCATATTGCCAAAAATATTGTTGCTGCCGGACTTGCCACAGAATGCGAGATCGAAATTGCCTATGCCATTGGAGTTGCCCAGCCGGTATCTCTTTTGATAAATACTCTTGGCACAGGTAAGTTAGACGATTTGAGACTGGCAAAGATAGTCGATGAGCTATTTGACTTAAGACCCAAAAGCATAATTGATTATTTGAAATTAAGAAGACCTATCTATAAACAAACAGCAGCTTATGGGCATTTTGGCAGAGAACTTGCTGATTTTACCTGGGAAAAAACTGATAGAATGGAAGACCTGATACGTAAAGCAGGATTATAAAATATTAAACAAATTACACAGGATAAGCCAGATAATGGCTTATTCTGTTTTTTTTTCGAGATGTTTCCTGGTCAATTTCTTCTGATATAACCGTTGTTGAGAAATTTTCCGCCTTTCTTCTTCCTGCTTGTCATCATAGTTCATTTTCGTAATTATATAGGCAAACCAGAATCCCAGTACCAGCATAAATAAATTCAGTATACCCAGATATATTGCGGATATAAAGCCTATAGCAAGACTGAAAATTACAATTATCAAACAAATAGTCCCAACAATATTTGAACCAGGCTTTTTAAACAGGAAAAAATAGAAAAAGACAAATCCTATAAAGAGATAAATGATAAAGTAACCGACAAAATTGATCAAATTTATATCCATAAAATTACCTTCCCATAAAATTTATACTTAAATCAAACGGTTTATCCCTAATTGCTGGCAATTTGTCAAGAAAAAGAAAAAAGGTCGCCAAATGACGACCTTTATTATGGCTCCTGAAGAGGGATTTGAACCCCCGACCTAGTGGTTAACAGCCACCCGCTCTACCGCTGAGCTATTCAGGATCAATATCAATCAATGAAAGTCTTTAAATTATTTGCATTATTAACTGTCAAGTACAAAATGCAAATAATTTTACTATTTATTTACTTGAAAAGTAGTGTCTCCATTTTCAAGGAAATTGACGATTTGAGATATTGCTGCAACACCAGCATTTATATTT
>Ga0075120_10000185_pt1 | contig 49792 bp, 41 predicted proteins | sample AntAceMetag02UKL_FD_69792 | JGI IMG/M metagenome (GOLD analysis project Ga0075120, IMG submission 69792) | Saline lake microbial communities from Ace Lake, Antarctica - Antarctic Ace Lake Metagenome 02UKL | ecosystem: Environmental > Aquatic > Non-marine Saline and Alkaline > Saline | place...
CGGCATTTACTGAAATGTCATAAGTTGCGGAAGCCATCTCCGGGATAGCGTACTCACCGTTTTCATCACTAATTGTATTGAAATTCAAGCGTATATTGGTGTTCCATGACCATAACTCAATCCAGGCATTAGCAACCGGTTCACCTGTCTCTTCTGAGGTTATTGTACCGGATAGACTGGCGTTCATATCCAGGAGAGAGAACATGATTGAGATATCTGCATCCGGATAACCCGTCTCGTCCCAGGGATTAACAAGCAACCCTATAAAGCCGGTAGCGTTTTCAATGCCTAAAGAAGTAAAATTATCTTCATTATTGTTGAATGTGGGGCATTCGCTATACTGAAATAGAAAATCACCGCTCTCCTGGAGAATTACTTCAGCAGTGATATTTTCCCGAAATCCCGGTACTGCGACATTCTCGAACTGGCATATCCAGTTTCCGTCCTCATCAGTGCCATAATAAATGTTGCCGCTCTCGGATGGATCCAGGTCACGCCAGCATAATGCGATGAGATTATTTGGCGTTCCCCTGTCGGGAATCCATTGATTCAGGTTATCGCTGCTGCCGACCCCGAAAGAAAGAAAACCGTTTGATGATATGTAAACTTCATCGTATTCGTTACCATAAAAACTGAATGTCCAGGGAAGCTCGAATGGTCCGGCGTAATCATCATCACCCATATCACGGACTTCATCTCCTGTCCGGCTGATATCAATCCAATCGTATTCCGGACCGTTCATTTCGTCACTGTCAACCCAGTAGTATCCAAAATCATCAGCCCCTCCACTTGCACCAAATACGTGTACCGTAAAGCCTACCGTCAGCAGTAGTGTAGCCAGTAAGCAAATCTTAGAAAATCGTGCCATTATGATTCCTCCTCAAATGATGGCGGTATCCGGCTCCTCTATGTAAGTATTAGATATATTTTGCAAAAGTAATGCCAAGAAGAGAATGACTTCACAACTGTTAGGCTAATACCTTGTAATTAATAGCGTTATTCGGCAATAAACAGGAAATTTCGAGGTTGGATTGTGGAGCCCAATTTTATTCGGAGATATAAAATGATACAATTAAAAGTTTGTTCTATTCATTCTGAAACTCTGCATCACAGCACGATTTTTGGCTAAAAGTGACAAGGAAACCAGCGTGACCATTCTCTTTGTCGATGAAGAATACGACCGCGGACCAATCCTCCATCAAGCAGGAGGCGTCCCGGTCTATCCCAATGATACTCCGGAAAAAATCGCTGCTCGTGTTATAAAAGTGGAACATCGAGCATATTCAGAAGCAGTACAAATCTGGCTAAATAAACAAACAAAATAAACAGCGGAATAAAGATAATTGTTCCACAAGGCTATCATTCCCGTTCACAGGGTTGTCATTCCCGCATGTATTTAGCGGGAATCCAAGAGGGTTTGATTGCGATAAACTTGATGTGTCGAAAAAAATAGAATATTTAATTAACCACGTTTTACATGCAAAACATGGCCATTCGCCGAAAGCAGGCACAGATTCAGACATTGCTTCAACGAAGGTCGTTCTGCATGAAATTTGTAACGGAAAAAGACCAAATTTGCAGCATTAATTAGGATTATACCTATTTGATTTTACATCTATTTTTTGTATTTTGCTTAAAACCTATTAACTTAGTATTTCCCATGTCAGATATTTTTTTATGTGGTTTACATGATTAACAACTATTCGACAGTTTCACCAAATCAACAGAAGTTAACCGCTACAACAGCGCGAGCACCCTTTGGATATTTTGGTGCAAAACTGCGTATTGTATCAAAATTGGTTGAATTACTCCCTCCACACAATGCCTGGGTTGAGGCTTTTTGCGGATCTGCTGCTTTAACTCTTGCAAAAAGGGCTGCACCGATTGAGATCATCAACGATCTTGATAATCAAGTTGTAAACCTGTTTAAACAACTTAGAGAAAATCATGATGAACTGTGTAGATCTATAGCTTTAACTCCATACTCACGAGCCGAATTCTATAAGTCAAGAGAATTCGATGAAAGCTTGGATTCGCTTGAAAAAGCTCGAAGGTTTCTCATTTGCACAATGATGACTGTAAATGCCACTTATGGAAAAAATAATGGCGGTTTTTCATTTTCCCATTCATATTCTCGTAATGGAAAAGAGGCAAGAGTAAGCAGATGGTATAATTTACCAGATAGAATCTCAAAAGTGGTCGAACGATTGAGAAATATCCGAATCGAAAATAGAGATGCTCGTGAATTAGTTGATATGTTCTCGAAACGCCCAGCCACACTAATCTACCTTGATCCTCCATATTTTACGAAAAGACAACATAAATATGTCATTGATGCTAATGATGAAAATTTTCATCGTGAGCTTTTGTCGATTTGCTGCAAGTCTAAATCAATGATAATAATTAGTGGATACAACAATGATCTTTATAATTCTATTTTACTAGATAAAGGTTGGGTATCAGATTCTGTACAAACCTCCACGAGAGATACAAATGGTATAGATTATAATCGGACAGAAATGTTGTGGATGAACCATCAATTCAAAAAAGCTGCAAAGACAGGAAGAGTTCCTATTCGACTATCAAAAAAAGAAAAGATATCGAAGAAGATAAATCCTTTGAGGAAATAATTGCAATCTGATTAAAAGGAGTATGTTCATGTCATCCATTATGCCATATGATAAAGCTCGAAGGAAAATACTCAAATCATACTTATTAGAATTAGAAGAAGACGCAGGTGGGAAGGATCGTCTTCCACATGATAAAATCATCATTAAGGGAAAGGTTCAAACAATCCCTGTTTACAAGATAGAATGCAACGATCTTTATTTCAATAAATCAAATGGACGTATAAAATCTGAGGTATTAAAAAAAGAAGCTGAATTAGGGAGGAATTTAGAAGTTTCTGATGCTGATGATCAGTCTATTATTAGAGATATTTTACTCGGTATTGGTATTGAAGAAAACAAAAAAATTAAGGAAGATCTGAGAAATAATGGTCAACTCAGACCTGGCATTATCACTTGTGATGGTTTGGTAATAAATGGAAATCGCAGGAAAGCACTTTTCGAGGAACTCTATAAAGAAAGACATAACTCTAAATATAAAGCTTTAGAAGTTCAGGTTCTACCATCCACAATGACCAAAGCCGAACTATGGTTGATAGAAGCCGGTATTCAAATGTCAGCCCCTCAACAGCTAGATTATAGTCCGATTAATAATTTATTAAAACTTCGCGAAGGCATAGATTCTGGCCTTGAAATAGCCTACATGGCCACTAGAATATTTGGTGTTTCAATAGATAAGATCAAAAAAGATCTTGATCATTTAGAGTTAATAGACGAATTTCTCAAAGATTTTCTGGATAAAGGTGATAGGTATTATTTAGTAGAAAATCTTATTGAGCATTTCATTGACTTACACAATATTATAACAAGAGTAGGGAATAGAAGAAAGCCAAATAATGCCAATTGGGAATGGGATGAAAGCGATATTATTGAATTAAAATTAGTAGCATTTTATTATATTAGACATAAATTTGCACATCTTAGAATACGCGATTTACAAAAGTTATTTATAAATGCAGAAACATGGCAATTGGTTAAAAGAGCATTGCACTTGGAAATTAAACTTTCTGAAGAAGAACTAATTCAATTTAGTCCGCAGGCAGAGATTGAATTTGAAACAGACGAAGAAATAGAAGATAATGAATCAATAGACGTAAGCGCCAAACCAACAATAGTAGAACAAAGAGATAAACTTGAAGAAACGCTATGGCGCCAAAAGCATGATAAAGCCTTGAAAGAATATTTTGAAGATGCAATGGAGACAGCACAAATAATACAAGATAGCAAACAGCCGCTTACGCTTGCCAAAAAAGCATTAAAAAATATAAATGCAATTACTGATGATTCAGATCAACTCAATATGAAAGAGATAGATAATGTACTAGGCGAAATTATCATACGCGTGAATGCATTACGTAAAATCACAAGGATGTTCAGATCGTGAAGTCAATAATGAATATAGTTAGTAAAATGTATTATTGGAATAATACAAGAACAATAGATATAAGACATCTAAGATGATCAAGATTGGTATAATAGACAACAAATTTAATATAAAGGGTTTAACACAACGAGACAAGGATGTTCTTAATCAACCGATTCATAGTATTTTTCTAAAAAGCTATTACCAAGGAGAAAGAGATCAAGAAGGAGAGGCGTGGATACTCCCATTAAATCGGAAAGAAATTGATATATTACAAGGAATCACACGTCATTTTAGTAAATATGATCTTGAAGTCAAATTAGACAAGCATTGTCTCGCCATACTGAGAGAAGTAGAAAAGGGAAAACAAAAATATCTGAAGGCTCTTAAGAATGGGGAAGCTGTAAAAAGAGGTATTGATAAAGATAATATTATTTTCTCAGAAAAGATTTTACACCCCGAATTTAAAAGAATATTAAAACCACTACAATTGCAGGCTCTATTCCATTTACTCCAAGTAGAGAATGGTGCAAACTTCTCTGTGCCAGGAAGTGGCAAAACTTCAATAGCATTAGCCTATTATCATTTCTTAAAAAGAAAGAAGATTATCAACGGACTATTGGTTATTGGTCCTTCAAGTTGTTTTGAGCCATGGGAATATGAATATTTACAGTGCTTTAAAACTAAAGCTATTGCCGTTCGAATTTCTGGAAAATCTAAAGTAAATAGAATAGAAGATTATCTACTCGCACATTTAAACGATATTCTACTCATAACCTACCAAAGCGCTGCCATAGATATTGATTACCTCATCCAAGTTCTGAGACAAAGAAAGTATTTAGTTGTATTAGACGAATCACATTATATAAAAAAACCTCAAGGAGGGGTGCTTGCGGAAGCAGTTTTAAAACTGGCACCTTATGCAAAACGACGCTTGATATTGACAGGAACACCAATGCCAAATGACTTAGCTGATTTATGGTCTCAATTTTCCTTTTTATGGCATGATCAGCTACCATTAGGCAAAGCAGATACATACCTATTTAATATTCGAAATCAAGAAAAAGAGATCGCTCTTCGCAGGGTGAAAAAAGCCATATATCCTCTCTTCTTCAGAATTACGAAGAGTCAGCTTGATTTACCAGTCCAGAGATTTCGTATTATGAAATGTCGAATGAGCCCATTGCAAGCAAGGATTTATAACGGTGTGGCAACGAAGTTTCTGACGCAGCTCCAAGAAGCACCAAAGGACCGCAATGCTCTTCGAGAATGGCGACGAGCGAAGATGGTAAGACTTCTTCAAATCGCTTCTAATCCAACACTTTTGAAAACCAATTGTTTAGAATTTAGTCTTCCGCCTTTAAATCTGAAAGATGTTTCTCTTAGAAACGTCATTGAGCACTATGCCGATTACGAAATTCCGAGTAAGTTTTCTTATATATGTAATATTGTAAAGAATTTATGTGATAAAAATGAAAAAGTAGTTATTTGGTCCACATTCATCCATAATCTCTCGATGTTAGCAAAACTACTTGTTGATTACAATCCCGTGGTAGTACATGGTGGAATACCTGTATCTCCAAAAAATGCAAATGAAATAAGTAGGGAAAAATTAATATCAAAGTTTAAAAATGATAAGAAAAGTAAGGTTCTGATAGCTAATCCTGCTGCCTGTGCTGAATCTATTTCCCTTCATCAAGTTTGTCATAATGCTGTTTATCTTGATCGTTCATTTAACTGCGCTCATTATTTGCAGTCAATTGATAGAATACATCGCTTAGGTCTAAAGCCTGATCAGCAGACAGTTTATTACTTGATCCAATCTGAAGATTCAATTGATGAAACAGTTCATGTTCGACTGAAAGAGAAAATGAGGAATATGCGAAAAGTAATTGAAGCAGATTTTCCACAAGAAGTTCCTGGCTATTGGTCAGAGGACTTAGGTGAGGAGGAGGATCGGGATTATAAATTATTCGAAGAACACTTAAGGAAACATTCTCCCTGAAATTATGGTAAAACCAGACGAAATAGCCAACCTTTGTTCTCTATTTGATAGACTCAGGACTAAGCATATGAAAACAGGCGAGTTAGAGCGCCGTATGCATAAAATAATGTTGATAGATTCTACAACAAATGTAAAGGATATTATTAATAGTTCGATTGAATATGGTCTTTTAGTCGAGAAATCAGAACGCTATTTAGTTACTTCGCTTGGCAATAAATTAGCCAAGTTGCAAAAGCGATCATCCTGGTACATCACTGATCCGGCTAAACTGTTTTTGTTGAAAAATGTTTATTTAAATTTAGAAGCCGGAAATGCATGTTGTAAGAATATTATTCTAAAATTTCAGGTTGACACAATTATTGGTACTTTTATTTTAAAAAGACAAGAAAATGAGTCAAACGCGCAAAGAATGTGGCTTCAAATACTTAGTCGTGTTGATTTAATTGAAGTTGATGAACGTTTAGCAAAAATAAAAAAAGAACATTTAGGACTCGTAAATGAATTTTTATTTAGAATTCGTAGAGGCGAGTTTCATGAAGATTTTGAAACAGAGAACGAAAAAAATCAGGTTGGTAAAATTGCGGAAGAAAATGCGTTTGAATATGAGAAGATTAGACTTAAAACAAACGGTCACACCGATCTATTACCTTTCATTCAACATACTAGTTTAGTGGACAATAGCGCAGGCTACGATATACTTTCATTTCAAGGAACTGGGAAAAATCCAGAAACAAAAATATACATCGAAGTCAAAGGTACAAGAAGGAAAGAAATAAGTTTTTTCTGGAGCAGAAACGAACGAAAAATTGCAGATCGAAATCGAAAACAGTATTGGATATATGCATACAAAAACATTAAGATTGAATCTAATATAGGTGATGGTCCTATTCGGATTAATAATCCGATTACAAATCTTGAAAGACAAGGATATAACATTACACCATTAAGTGTACATGTAGATAAGTAGTAACCTTTAGTTCTATTTGAGTTCTACTTCTGAATATCTAATTTATTATAATATAACATATCCAAACAAAACCTGGAGGTTTTAAAACTATAATGATTGTTCCTGTAAAACGTGCTTTAGTAAGTGTCACAGACAAGAGCGGGTTGGCAGAATTTGCTGCGGGTCTGGACAGGCTGGGGATTAAGATACTTTCTACCGGCGGGACCGGTAACGTTCTTGTTAATGCCGGTATTCCATTTAAAGAAGTTTCAAGTGTAACCGGATCTCCGGAAATTTTCGGGGGACGGGTAAAGACTCTGCATCCAAATATCCTTGGCGCAATTCTTTATCGCAGGGGGAATAAATCGGACGAAGAGGAGCGGCATAAGTTTGGTATTAATACCCTTGATCTTGTTGTCGTTAATCTTTATGACTTCAAGGGACGGACATCCGGAAAGAAGATATCCAACCAGGAAGCCGTGGAAGCGATAGACATTGGCGGTCCATCAATGATCCGGGCGGCAGCAAAAAACTGGAGTCATGTTGCAGTACTGGTTTCTCCTGAACGATATCCTGAAATCCTGAAAGAACTCCAGGAAAAAGGCGGTCTGGACGATTCGACAAGGCAGGAGCTTGCGTCCGAAGCATTTGCATTAACCTCAAATTACGACACCCTTATATCCCAGTGGTTTCAGAGTTCAATTGACAGCAAAAAGACCACTGCCAAATCTGAGAAAGTACAAGGCGCCACAAAGGAAAAGCTGCCTGAGCAAATCCGCATTGACCTGAAACGTGAGCAATTAATGCGTTACGGTGAAAATCCTCATCAAGCCGCGGCATATTACCAAATGGCTGGCGAGGAACAGTTTGGACTGAATGCCTGCAAGCAGTTACATGGAAAGAAATTATCTTTCAATAACCTGATCGATGCTGATATAGCATTGACCCTGCCATTAGAATTTGAAGAACCATGTGTTGCAATACTAAAACACACCACACCAAGCGGCGTAGCAGTGGCTGACTCCCTGGCTGAAGCTGAAGCAGGCGCGCGAGCCTGTGATCCGGTCAGCGCCTTCGGTGGAATTATCGGCATGAATCGTGTTTGCGATGAGAAAACCGCAAAACAGATTTCGAAAGCGTTTACCGAAGTGATTGTCGCTCCCGGCTATACTCCTGAAGCTTTGAATATCCTGGTGAAGAAGAAAAATCAACGGATTCTTGAAATTCCACCGGATATACAATTATCAACCGGCTGGGACATGCGGCGAATTGGCGGCGGGCTTCTCATCCAGGATCAGGATACCGGTTTTCCTGAATTAGACGAACTCAAGGTGGTAACAAAACGGCAGCCTACCGAGGAAGAATGGAAGGATATCCGGTTCGCATGGGTAATCGTAAAATACGTAAAATCAAATGCCGTTCTCTTTGCAAAGAACGGAAAAACCCTTGGAATGGGCGCCGGGCAGATGAGCAGGGTGGATGCTGTACGCCTGGCTTGCTTGAAGGCTGAGGACGCTAACCTGGATCTTGCCGGGTCGGTTCTTGCTTCTGATGCGTTCTTCCCGTTTCCCGATGGACTGGAACAAGCCGGCAATGCCGGTGCTAAGACAGTCATTCAACCGGGTGGTAGTGTCAGGGACCAGGAAGTAATAGACGCTGCTGATAAAATGGGAATTGCAATGGTTCTCACCGGCAGACGTCATTTCAGGCATGCATGAGGTAAAAAAAGAAAAACCACAAAGAACACAAAGGGCTCAAAGAAATACTTAGCGAACTTTTTGCCTTTACGTGAAAAATGATTCTTAACATGTAAATAATCAAGATTATGTTCTACCCTTTCAGGGTAGTGAAGGTTGTGATCCATTTACCCAGGGTTACGTCCCAGAAGAAGGGACTTACCCTGGGCTATTCATCTTTAACCCCTTCGGGGAATTTCCATAACCTGATTTTATATACTGAGTTACCGACTTAATTTTTTGAGCTGAGTCAACGACGTAATCGATTTTCATTTTTAATTCTTAATTTATATTTCTTAATTATTTTACAGGCTGTTGGCTTTGTAACCTATCCTGATTATATGTGCTGGGCTAATGATATAACCGGATTCTTATATACTGCCAAGCCTATCTTTTTACGTTGCATAGGCTCGAAACCTTGCTTACTTTCAAATTTCGTGTTTTAATAGTATCTTGATATCAAATTAACCGTTTTACCGGCGTAAGCCGAAGGCCCCGGAGAGACCTTAATGAATTTTTTTGGGTTTGGACAATTTTTTTCCAGCGATATCGCTATGGACCTGGGAACGGCGAATACGCTTGTCTATGTAAAAGGTCGTGGGATAGTTGTAAGAGAACCATCAGTCGTGTCTATTGTCAAAGAAGATGGGCGGGTAATTGCGATCGGCAGGGAAGCCCGCGATATGATGGGAAAAACTCACAGCCGGATCGAGGTAATTCGTCCGATGCGGCACGGGGTAATCGACGATGACGAAGTTGCCGAGATTATGATTCGTAATCTGCTTAGAAGGGTGACCAAGAATCGCCTGATGCGCCCTCGTGCAATCGTTTGCGTTCCTTCTGGAGTTACAAAATCAGAAAAACGGATTATACGTGATGCGGCTGAACATGCCGGATGCAGGGAAGTTCATCTGATAGCGGAGCCGATGGCGGCTGCCCTTGGAGTTGGATTGCCTGTCAACGAAGCAGTTGGCAGTATGATTATTGATATCGGCGGCGGCACTACCGAAATTGCAGTTATCAGCCTCTCCGGTATAGTCACGGATACCAGCATTCGTGTCGGTGGTGATGAGATGGATGATAATATTGTCCAATTCATGCGCCGTAATTATAATCTTCTGATCGGGGACCGGATGGCTGAAGAGATCAAGGTGAAAATCGGATCGGCTGTTGCTCTGGAGCAGGAGGTCAGTATGATCGCCAAGGGGCGTGATCTGGTAGCTGGAATCCCGAAAGCAATCGAAATTAACTCCGTGGAAATTCGTGAAGCTATTGCCGAACCTGTCTCACAAATTGTTGATTCTATAAAACAATCTCTTGAAAAAACACCTCCAATGCTTGCGGCAGATATCCGTGATCGCGGTATTATCCTGACAGGCGGAGGAGCTATGTTGAAAGGACTCGATCAGCGACTGCGGGAAGAAACAAGTCTTCCAATCAGTCTTGCTGACGATCCCTTGACTTGTGTAGTTCGTGGAACAGGAGTAGTGCTTGATCATTATGAAAAGTACGAATCTGTCTTATTAAAGAACTAAAACTCACATCACTGATGCTATGAACCTCCTGGTTCTACTTACCAAATTAAAAGACTGGCTTGCGTTAGCCCTCGCATTGATTCTGTCAGTAATACTTATGAACTCTTCCTCATATCCTGCGGCGGAGAAGTTCCGTTTTGGATTGGGACGGTTTATATCTTTCGTAACAACACCAATCACACTTATCCCCCGCACAATTACAGTATGGGGTGAAAATGCAGAGCTTCGTGCTGAAATCATTCGGTATGCCACTGATCGTAATAGATGGCGTGATGCTGCCCTGGAAAATATTCGATTAAGGAAAATGATTGGATTTCGCACCAGGACTGATTTTCAATACATCGCTGCTGATGTAATTGCTCGAAATCCTGTCCTGAATATGTCAAGTCTTCAGCTTAATAAAGGCAGCGAGGATAGTGTAAAAACCGGGCAAGCGGTGATAACCCCCGAGGGTCTGGTAGGGGTAATTCACTATTCAGACAAAAGCGCGTCGATTGCTCAATTAGCTACTGATCCAAATTTCGCAGCAAGTGTTCGTGTCGAAAGAAGCAGGATTGATGGGATTGTTCGATGGTACATGGGAGAAATGCTTTTAATTGACGGAATATCAAAAAATCAGGATGTAAAGGAAGGCGATAGAATTGTTACTTCAGGACTTGGTGGTGTAATTCCGGAGGGAATCCCCGTTGGGCTAATTACAGGTATCACTTCCAGCAGAGGCGACATATTCCTCGAAGTACATGTTGACCCTTATGTTAGCTTTGGACGGCTTGAGGAACTTTTTGTTTTGAATCAACTTCAGGATAACCCGGAGACGGTAAATTGAGAACACGTACTCTACTCATTGTTCTGAGTGTATCAATTTTACTCCAGGTCGTATTTGTACAATATATTTCCGCTAAGTGGTTCCGTCCTGATTTGCCCTTACTGGTGATTCTCTATTTTTCAGCGAGACGAGGCTCTTTTTACGGTGTGATTGCCGGTTTCTTTGCCGGACTGATCATAGATGCTTTTAGTGTCGGTTTTTTCGGTCTCTCCTGTATGGCATATAGTATGGCGGGATTCCTGGTTGGTAAACTGTTCTATTTTGAACTGCCCTTACCCTTGTCACGATGGATGCTGGCGAGTATTACAGGAATAGCGTTACATGGTTTAATATTTGCGTATTTCTACTCTCTGCATGATTCACCAGCTTTTACTACGTTATTGCTTATACATGTTTTTCCCGCTGTAGCATATACCTGGGTATTGGGAATGCTCTGGGCGATAAGTCCGGCTTATGACAGGAGGAGCAAAATAAAAATTTGAGTTCCCGTGGAAGGCATGATTATAGTCTATATGTGTGTTTCCGGATATAGACCGGAATTGACTAATTGAATCGAGTTATGATATTTAGTCCACGAAAGTTAAATGATTTTAAAACAAAATCTTTCTCTGCATTGAAACAAGGAACAGGTTTCCTATTGCAGAAGGTTGGGGAAATATCTTACGTTTACACATAGTAAAGATCAAAAAATGGTTACATCTGACAGAAAGCTCTGAACAACGAATTTACGCAGGCAGGCAACATGGACGAGAACAAAACTGACGCACCGGAAGAACCGAAGGGGATGAAAAAATTTGCAGATATCCCTGAGGATAAGCTATACCTGTTTGAAAAACGAATTCCAAAACCGCACTACGTTCGTGTAAATGATTATAAAAGAATGTATGGTGCCAATTATATTATCCGCCGAAATGAATTTGGCTCGGCAATGTGTGTCCTGGGGAAATCATACCGAAAGCTATCAACAGATATAGATGTGGAAATTGCTTTGAAAATGGGTAAATTAGTTGCTCAATGGGGCAACAAGTTTTTTCTCTATACCCGGGTTGACGTTGAAGCTGGACGTATGATTCTTGACGAAATCTGGGAAATGGAAGTAAAACGAGGGATTCCTGTTCCTGAAGCAAGCGATTATGATAAAGCAGATTTTTACATTTAATCCTTATTGTTTCAACTAACTCTTTATTCAAACTATTTCAGGTTCCGTTTTTCCGGAACCTGAAATAGTTTGAAGATGTACCAAGTCTTCTATATAGAGTTATCACCAATTAATCATGGTTGGGTTCAGGCTTGGTTTTGATTCCGGGTTCTTCAAATTTCAGTATCATCTTTTATCAAAGTTTTCAGGTTTTTACTCGAAATGTTACTTGTAACGTTAAAGGTCACACCTTGTTTATCTGGGGGCTGGTTTGCATAGATCATTAGTTTACGCAATTTTGCCTGCGGCGGGCGCAGTCCCGGGCAAAGTGGTACAGTCATTAATGGCACTTCGCCGTTCATCATTTCCAATAATTTATATCCACAACCAATCTGAAGAAGCTCCTTTAGGTCCTGATTTAAAGCCTGTGCCCTGGGTAGGCGAGACCACAGGTTCATTGATTGAAACTGCCAGAAAGCGTGCCCCGGCAGACTTTTATCTCTGGATACCTCCCGGAGTAATGGTAATTCAGGATAAAATCGACCAGTTTGTGAAATCATTTGAACACAATCCCGAAGGCAGTCTGTTTGTATCGGACTATATGGTTGATCATCGTACAGTTTCGGTTTTTCCGTTGCAAAATGATCTCACCGAACGGGAGGATTGGGGCGCTGTCTGGGGATTCCCTGCATGGGCGCTTGAGAAAATAGATGGTGCTGATCAGAACCTCAAATATACTGCATTCTATGATCTAAAATTGAAGCTGATGGAAATAGGACCTGTAATCCATATTGACAACCCTACCTACCGAATTGATACAATTGAAGAAAAGAAAGACACTGTTGAGGACATGCTTTTCTTTCCTGGACAGGGAGCGTACGGCGGATTCAGCTATCTATTTATCGAGCCCGAGGAAGAGCAGGAGATCGAGGAAGTTTTTCTAAAATGTTTGCATCGTCGGGGAGCTTATATCGAAGCTCGAAATAATTTTGTGAAACCGTCCCCGGTTGCGACCGGCGATCCGGTTGTCAGTGTGATTATCCCCGTACATAATCGTGCCCACTTTTTACCATACGCTTTGGAATCAGTCCTTTCGGGGACATTTGAAAATTTTGAAATATTGATTATTGACAATGCCTCGACAGACAATACACACGATACAGCGGCTGAGTACGTTCAAAAAGACCATCGTATCCGTCTATTTTCAAACCAGGTAAATTTAATCTCGAAAGCATTGAATATTGGTGTAGAGAACGCGCGTGGACGCTATATCGCACAGCTTGATTCTGATGATGAATATACACCTCACACTCTCCAAAAGATGGTTGATCATCTTGAAAACCATCCTGATTGTGGATTGGCGATAAGCTACTATGAGCTAATGAACGAGCAGGGTGAGACTCTTGAGCAGCTCGGAGTGATAAAGCATGAGGAATATAATCTGAACAACATACTCCGGGTGGATGGAGCAGGTGCACTAAGGTGTTGGCATAAAAGCGTTATTGAAGAGTTCGGAGGGTTCAATGAGGTGGATTTCCCAAATTACGGCGAGGATTATGACCTGGTTTTAAAAGTTGGCGAACACTACGATGTGGACCGAGTGCAAGATGTTTTGTATCGCTATCGCCGACATCCGGGAAATACTGATGCTTTACGGAAAAATGAGGATAAAATCCGTGCCAAGACTTTTGCCAGAACCAGGGCAATTGAACGTCGTCGTATCTTAAATGACCATGCAAACACAAGGCTTGAGGATCAGAACTGATGATCTCTGCATCAAGTCAGATACTCGCTATAGATATTGGAGCCACATCCTCCAAGGGGCTGTTGTCAGATTTTCAGGGCGAGGAGCTGGCGACAGCAGAAAGTATTGGTTTTAATCTCAGACAATGTGGTGTGGATCGTTTCCAAAGATTATATGACAATTTAGCCTCACAACTCTTAGAACAGATTCGGGGTAATCTGGCAGGCATGGAAGCATTGGTGATTGGAATTGCAGGTGGAGGTAATAAAGAGAGCCGGGAATTTATTAAGAAATCTATAAAATCCAGGTTACCGAATACGAAAGTAATGATTCACCATGATGCTTTTATTGCTCATTACGGTGCTTTCAGTGGTGGAACCGGTGTAACAGTGACTGCTGGCACTGGTTCAATCGGCTTTGGTAAGAATGATATAGGCGTGGAAGCACGTAGTGGAGGCTGGGGTTGGATGCTTGGTGATGACGGCAGCGGATGGTGGATCAGTCGTGAAGCGATTCGAGCAGTATTGGCGACTGAAGAAAACGGACCCGCCACAGCGCTCCATCCAGCAATCCTTAAAGCAATGGATATTACAAAACCATATGATCTGCTGGATATTATTTACCGTGAAAAGTTTGACCGCAGCAAGATTACTTCACTTTCCGAATTAGTATCTTCCAAAGCCGGGGAGGGCGACACAATAGCAATCTCCATCTTATTTCGCGCTGGAATCGAACTCGGTAAACTGGCAATCAGTGTTGCCCGACAGCTCAGAATGCCTCCCGAAAAACTTTATGTCGCTGTTTTGGGAAGTGTAGGCGTTGGAGGAGGAAAACCTGTACAAGACGGTATTGAAAAGGCGCTGAAAGAATATTCAACTGAATTTAAACATGACGTTAAATCCAGTGATAACAATAACGACGAAGATTCGTCTTCAGAGAATAATCCATTACCGACCATGCCTGAATACCCCCCATCCAACCTGTCAGTTGAAATCCCACCGGGTCCTGCCTGTGTCGTTCCTCATATGGATGCTATCCACGGGGCGGTATTATGGGCAAGGGATACTTTATTAAAACAGAGTTTTGCTTGAAACACAAAATGATTAATTCCCTTTAAAATAAAGGAAGAAATCACCCATTTGCATCTTTACTTATACTGTTGTTCTTCTCTTTATCGCTTGTCCCGTGACGAGTTGCTGTCACACTCAGTGTGATGAGGGTTTGATCATCAGGAATCGTTCACTCACCTAAAGTTGGATATTGGTTTCGGATCTTGCCTACTAACGATTCAGTTGCTGATGCAGTCCGGTAGGATTGAGAAAATAGTAGATTGCATCATAGTTATTGCGGGTCAGCAAATTAATTCTGATTTTACATTCAAATTGTGATATTTCGAAACCAGTTATAGCTATTTTCATGGGTCATGATAGTAATTCTCCGTAACTAACTCCGGTTTGCATCTGGACTATCGGCAGTATTGGTCTTTTCTCCAGCTTCACCATCGGAATATTCGTAATACTGGTTTTTGTAATAATAACCGCCATAATAGTTATAAGGCTTATAATATCGATATGTATTGTAATACGTTGTCCAAAATCGGAAATCTACCTGGTTGAGAATTGCGCCTATAATCTCAATGTTTAAATGCTTGGTCAGATCAATTGCATGACTAAAAGCTTTCATGTTCGTATATTCGACTTTTGCGATCAATATCATACCATCAACAATTTCGCCTAATATCCTGGAATCTGAATTTAATCGGGGACAGACGGTAGTTTTTGTTGTTTTTCGAGAATACTACCGTCTGTCCCTGGTTTTCTGTCCCTGGTTTTCCTGGTTTTCTATATAGATTTGATTGACAACGAAGGATTGTCAATATTACACACTCTTAGAATTGGGGTTTCCTTTATGACCATGTATCGAAGGCTCCGCGGCTAATTTCTGCCGCAGTAGCGCAAGCGGTCCGCCAGGTTCGACCACCTTCTCCGGCACATCGAGCACATCAACAAGAAAGCGTGCATCCAACTCTGCTCGAGTGGAGTCTTCATTAATTTCGTTAATTGGACATAGCATACGTGTAGAGAACTCATCAAACACGACGGCAGCACACTTCAGTTTCTCGGGTGTCAGAGAAAGAACATCTAAAGTACTGAATTCAGCAAGCGGTTGTTTGCTAATGGTTCCACGTCCTCTTTGCTGTTTATTCGCTTGCCACCAGTGTAGCAGCAAACCGAGCGTAGTGTTGCCCCATGCGACTAGCGCTTTTTCTTGATCAGCGGAGGGCAGTGAAATCGAGATCCAAGCTCGCCCGCCGATGGTCCTGACAGGTGTGAATTGCATCGCTGTTGATTGACTGTTGAATTGGAAATCCCGATTGAAATGACAATGTGAGGCAGTCTCCCAAATAGTTTTAGCCTTGTTTTCAATACTTTGCACTGAGAGAATATTTTTCCCCTGCCTCTCAACTCCCTCTGAATCTGCTGCAAATACCATTGTATGCTCACGACTAGCATCATGAGCCCACAATATTGGATACGTGGGTACACGACCAGGTTGTAGTTCAGTCACATTGAAAGGTCCGCGAATGCTCCTGTCAGGATTCATTCCATTTATATCCCGATCAACTGGTCCAATACTCCCGATCGACCCAACCGCAGCAATGGGAACATGTGTCGATTGTTTGTGTGTCATTGAGGGGAGCCAAATGCAGTGCTCATTCTTAAGTTGATAGGCGGTTTGAGCCAATGATAGGTCAGCAATTCGTGCCACTCTCCATCCTCCGGAAGGGGGGAGAGGAGCGTCCATCACGTAACCGACCACGTCATCACCGAATGCAATAGCAGTCCCTCCCAAAGGACCATCTTCCAATTTGCGGATAGCTCCTTCTTGCTTTAAACGGTTGATTTGATCTGCGATACCGGCACCAACTATTGGATAATCTGGAGTATCATTCAGGATCACGAATGTGGCACGCAGATTCCCTCCACCTTTCTTGCGACCTACTACAAGACATTCAGCCATTCCCGTATCTGCAGAAAAAGACATGGGACCTTTAGCTGACCCAGAGATTGAGACCAAAAGTAAATCCGTGTAGTTTTTGGTGAGAAGTTGCCTAGACCGTTCCCAGGAAAGACCGATCATCAAGCTTAGTGGCATAACGAGCGCTAACCATCCGCCAAGCTTCAGTTTCTTGTCCGCCAAAGCCATGAAGATTGAGGCTTCTCCGGCATTTCCATGCGCACTTGAACCGATGGTCAGAGCTTTTGTAGCTTTCGCCATTACCTTCTGTTCTTCTGCGCTCGAACCGAATGCAGCAAACATTGGATTCGGGACGTTCTTGCTCTTGCCTTCGTGGTTAGTTGGACGGGTGAAGGGCGGATTCATTATCACCAAGTCAAAATGAAGAGATGGGAGGGACTGCCAGGTTTCTACCTCAGTTTCCTTCTTCCCTCCTGCGGATTTAGCCATTACTGACGTAATCTCCAAATCGCCTTGATCACTCAGCAGATTGATGGAACCAAGAGCTACAGATCCACTTTCTTGCTTGCCATATCCGAGGGTTAGGATAGAACTCTGATCGTAATATACTGTCGGATGTGAGCCAGCCAGCATTGAGGCTGTCAAATGTGCAGCGGCAGGCAGAACATCACATCCTACTATTGATGAAGCCATCATTTCAGAGTGTATATCGTTAGCGCTACCGCCAGCAATCTCATGAAGTTGACCAATGCGTTGATATGCAGTAGATAGGAGCGTTCCCGTCCCACATGCGAAGTCCGCAATTAACTGTCCTTTCACGTCGTCCGGATTCGACCAAGATTTTCCATCACTCATAAAATTATCTGAAAGACACAGACCTACTAAAAGGGCAGCAGAAGGTGGCGTTGTGTAGAAGGCGGCTAGAAACTTTCTATCTGCGATAAGGCGCTGAAAAACCGCACCGGTAAGATCGTGAGACCGCATCAAATTATCTTCTACTAATGCGATAGCAGTATTCGCCAGCCGCCCGATGATGGCTCGACTTCGAGCTGTAGGAACCTCCTGGAGAATACGGCGCGCAATATCAAAGATTGGCCAGTAGTTAACCTTTATAATCTTTCTCCATTCTGCAAGAATACTTGATTTCGTAAGTCCGCGTTCAGTTCCTCGCAGTTCCTCCAGTGACAGGACTTTACCTAATTCGCCTACAGAGCCAGCTAAGGTCTCATGAAAAACAAGCGCGTTTGCGAGAATGGTCATAGCCATACGTCTGGTCTGTTCGCTATCCTCCTGACAAAGTTCTTTGCTTATTCTCTGGAGGGCTGCTTCATTATGATTGTGCATCTCCTCCAGAAGAGCGGCTGCTTCGCTAACTCCACTAAAAAGTTCGTCCACCGCCCGATTGATGACATGAGGTGCAACTGAAGCCCACTGAACTAGAAGGGAAAGCTGAGTAACATCAACCTGTATCCATCCACGCCTCGGCCATCGACTGAATTCTCTATTTGATTCACCCGAAAGCAACGCGGATTCAATGTCCGTTGCTAATCGGATTCGTTCGGTAAGCTCATGGCTCGGTACATCACGAAATCTGCGTGGATACCGGATGGCGATAACAGAGGTGATTTTTTGACCGTTGGAAGAAAGCTCTTTACCAAGCCGCGAGAGTGCATCTTCCTCGACAGTCGCTGCAGGGTGTAGCTCTGACTCGATGATAACCGGGGACACATGCGGTTCACTGATCAGAATGTCAGGTCTTCCGGATGTTCCTTTTAACAATCCTGTATTTTCTGATCGCACTGCATTTGATGCGCGCCATAGCATTCTTGTTTCTCTAAGAACCAATGCAAGAGCATCATTGATTGTAGGCTCAGTAGTCGCCATCTGACCCCTCGACAGTTTGAAAAATTGTCTTACGTGTATCCCGCAAATTGCTTTCGTTACAAGCTAATGTCAAGCAAAGAACGAATCAAGTAATTCGTCCCCTGAATTTACAAAATTGCATGCGCATGGTGTTAAGGTGAATGCAATTTAAGAAACACTTCGCCTTCACACCTGATTTAGACGGGGATTTAAATCGTCCATACTATTCGGTGTATGGGCGATTTTTTCTCATCGTGAGCTTCGATTCACTAACCAAAATTTGAAAGCCGAGTTACTCAACTCCTGATTTGTATGCTCCTGAAAAAGGATTTCTTGGTGCTGTACCGATTGTTGCCGGTACAATTTCATTGGCTGTTGGTTCCGCCCTGGCTTCATCCAATTATAAGAAATCTTCGATATTATCCAGTAAGTGTTTTGCTTTCTCCTGGGTAATACTGTTGATCAGGCGGATATCAGGGGCTGATTCGAGGTCGAAATTAATAATATGATGCAAGATTTTACGGGATGATTTCTCGTCTAATGCAGGCAATGCAACATATTTAACCATGAAGAAATCGCCAAGAAGGAATTTGCCTTCGGTCATTTCTCTTTGCTTCTCTATGTGAAATCGCGCTTTTTCAGGATCGCCTCCAAGCATACGGGGGCGTCCGCCAAAATATGCTCCGAAGAAGAGATGTGTGCCGCCATAGTAATATGTCTCATCATTATCCAGAACGAATTTCATCAGCATTTCAACCCGGGGAAGGCTCGCGATGGATTCTATATCGTCCAGGCTGAGCAATAGTAAAGATGCCCACGAATTTCCCAGCCAAAAAACTCCTGGCACTGCTTCAGACGACAATTTATTTATGACCTTTTCAAACTTATCCAACTTATCAATTGAAAGCAAATCTACACCATATTTATGCTTGAGCCAACGTGAAGCATAATTACGTCCGCGCTTATAAAGTTTGATCGCTCTTGCTTTATCTTCATCTTCAGCAAAAGCAAGCGAATAGCTGCTGAATCCCTGCGCGGCATAGAGAAGCAGGGTACTATTCTCGGGATCGGTACGGATCAGACCCTCTATCATCTTAAGGTCCGTTTCGATGGCAGTGCGGGCAATCTGGAGATCATCCTCTGCCATCAATGCATCGAAGCTGTTTGACAAAATACCTGATGTAGAACGGACAGCGAGCTGATTCAAAGTGCAGCCGGAAAATGCAAATACTATTAAAACTGCCGATATGAGTAGGATTCTCTTATCCATTATTTCTCTCACTGTTATTACTATTCTTTCGTTCCAAAAACCTCTTCACGTCTCTGGCTGAATTCGTGTTTTCCCGCCGCCATAAGCATTAATGCCGGTGTTACCCGGCGAGCAAGGGTAACCATTTTTGTTGCTAACCGGCGGATATCCCACTGAGCATGAATATCTTCACGGAGACGGGAGAAATGCTGCATTTCACGAGCATTGGCGTGGAAGATCACTTTTCTCCGGTTGGCATTGGTCAAGGCATAGGGTGCAGCAGCCTCATTCAATTCTGCAATTTTTCCAGCAAGTTCTGCACTGCGTTCCATAACCTCATTGAATCTAACAGTTTCATTCACTTCCTGTACTGAATCAGGAATAGTGCATCCCAACGACGGATTATAAGGACCCCAGAGTTGTGTAGAAATTCGATGCCGCTTTAGTTGTGCAAAAGCGGTTGATGAAATAATCAGTTCAAAAGTATAATTTGCAAGTTCAAATTCTCGTGGAGGCGGGTCCCAGGGAGCGCAATGCTGTAATACCCTTCCAACGAGTGCTTTCTTTTCCGTAGCTGCCATTTCTTTTATTTTTAGTAACGCATCTCCATATCCCAGGGAATCAAACTTCATTAGAACCGTTGCAAGAACATGCTCCTCACCATCCTGATCAGCATGGATCAGTTTCACCTCATCTCCAACATTTTCCTGCGAATCCGACCACCAGCATGTATTTTCCGCAACTGATTCCTCATAAGCTGTTGTAGAAACATATTTTACTAGTGATGGCGCAAGTCCAATTACCGCATCCCGCAGTTGTTCCCCAAAATAATTTACTTCTTGTAAGGGATGAGCAAGACAAGAACGGGTCATAAATTCAAGGGTTCTCGCATTTATCGTCATTCCCAGCTGTGCCTGGGTGGATAAAGAAACCACGTACCTTGCATCCTCTGCTGCTCGACTTTTCGCCGGTCCCTCTGAACTGCTTTGACCTTCCTGGGAGTAAAGCTCGGTAAAGTACTTCCTTAGTTTTGGAAATAAAGTGTGATAGGTATCATTTTGAAATCTGATCAGCTCAAGGAATTCCGATTCGAGGTGGGTTCCGGCAATCTCAGGAGGAAGAACATAATCGTCGTCCAATTTAATATACCGTTGGGATTTTTCCGTGTATGAAGCCAGCCTGTGATGTTCTACCGCCTCAACCGCAAGTCGGCTTATGCCCAATATATCCAGGTTAAATACTGCATGTTCCGCCACACTCGCATGACCTAATCCGAAAATAATATTTTCATTTGATTTTCTTGCTTTTTCAACTTCCAGCCTTGTCTGCGCGCGAATCTCCGGAATTTCTGCAGGATTACGGCTTATTCGGGCGTAGGCTGCTGAAATTGTCTCAGGGGTTATAGTCTCACGGTCTGGTGGTTCTCCATCATTGTATGCTGCATTCATCAAAGCCATTAAAGTGTCTTTGTCTATATTATAGCCGGCTAAAATGACTTTCACAGGTAATGTTGCCATTATAAATTAGCCCCTTTTACAAATGTTTTTACACGAACTGCAGTTTGCCTCAAAGAGGCATCAAGTATAGAAATATCGCTGACCCCGGTTTTCATCCAGTCGAAAACTTCCTCGCCCTTTGCTGAGCGTACTAAGAGCATTACTTCGTATTCTCCTTTCCTGGCACGACGTAGTAGAGGTTCAAGTACAACCTCCGGGGATGCATCCAATCCACTCATATCCAGTACTACCTTATCCGCCTTAATATCCTGGAGACGGGATAAAAGTCTCTTTTGAGTATTAAGTACTTCAAATTTTAATTTGTTCTCGAGAAGCATTAAGCCGATTCGATACCGTACTCTTGAATTTGTTGTTACCATGACAGTTAACGGTGAAGCTTCTACATATTCAATATCCCCGGCATCTTTTACGATACCCAGCGCCCAATCCAGCCTGATTTGTGTTTTGTTATCCCAATCATTACGACAAATAATGTCAAAAGCACCAAAATCAAGCAAGTCCCGCTGGTTATTTTCCTCAGATGATTGGTCGTCACTATCGGTTTGTTTGACCTCTTCCATAAAGGTTTTATATGGATCATCGGCAATCCAGATACGTGGGATATTACGAATTTTCGATTGAGAACGCAGAGTGCGTTCCACCTCAAGCGCTCCCTTTTCCCAATAATCAGCATCCCCGACTACCAGGTCGCACCTTTTTCCGGCAATCTTCTCCAAAACCTCGCTTGACTGGTCTGTGGAAATAATCTCAACTATTCCTTTTTCTTTCAGGTGTTCAGTCCACTCCTCATCTTCGCCTAAGAAAAAGATATGCGGTTCAAAGGCTTCGGCATGGATGTCATGAGATTCGCTCCGGTACCCGACTGGCGCTTCTCTCTTTTTTTTACTGCGAGATGAAAGTCCACAATCTATCTTCCAGATTTCTTCAATGATCTTTACAATCATTGTCCTGGCTACACTATCTATCTTTTCAATCTTTACAACGTATTCAGGCGAAGTGAAACGATACATTTGGAGCTGGACGGGAATCTTCGTATCGTCATCCTCTAGTGTTATCGAAGCCTTTGGAATTGCTATGCCATCTGCCCCGATTTTCAGATCAAGCTTTTCCCGAAAAAATATCTGGTTTATACTTGCATGTTCCGGAGTGATTTTTATCCACTCTCCCATAATAAAAAGAGAAAGTTTGATTCCGGAATTATCAGAAAGTTCAGCGATATACTCCGCAGAATCAACTTCCAGGTCAACAATATCCGATAGCAAGACAGCTTCATATTTACCATGTCTGGCAGTTCCAGCAAGAATCGCACGAAACGTAGTCGTCACCTGCATTCCGGCATCCATGTATATCAGGTTAGCATGGAACTGTACGACTTCCGAATTCGGATCAAAGTCAGGCAATGGCAGCAGGCGGTCAACAATCAGGTTAATACCTTCACCTTCACTTCTTACATCCAGTACCTGGGTAATAAAAGTATCTTCGCCACCTCTTACCAGAGTGAGACGCCCCTGTTGTAATAAGGGATTTTTGAACCACCTTATCCAATCGGCTGGAGAAGATTTGGTTGAAATATTATAGGGGGAGGGAATACTATCCTCTGAACCAGGGGATTTGTTTCGATCTGCCACTGGTGAATCGCTCTAATAGTAATGATTAAATGTAAACAGTTCAGGAAACAGAAAGAAGATTATACGCGAACGTCGATAAGTGCAGAGTCATCAGTAGGCGGTCCTTTGCGCTCTTCCCCGTTCTCTTCTTCCTCTTCCTTTTTCTTCCGCTTGTATTCCTCGCCTTGATGCGGATTCTTGTAAGGATTATCCCGTCGTGTCACAGGCGGGACTCCAGATGTGTCGTCCATAATTAGCTCCAATGTTAGATATTTTGGAAAACGAATTCATCCGACATTGTCAAAACAACTTACAACAATTAATATTCCATTTCCAATAGCTTGGCATTCAATATTTTGTTTTTTTATATTTTTTCTGTCTTCTAAGGATGGACTACAATAGAATCATATCAACTGAAAACATTTTATATTCAAATATATATATGTATCTTTGACCTCGGATTCTTTTCACACGCATAGCATCATGGGAAAAAGTGAATCAGGAAACAAATATGTATTAAGGAGAATTTATAATGTTGAAAGAAACATATCCCTACTACCTGGCAAATGAACCACGTCAACCGAATAGCGACCTTGAAGTTAAAAACAAGTATTCGGGAGAAGTGGCAACTCGTGTAGCGGTAGCAGACTCTGAAGCGATAGATGAAGCAATAGGATGGGCTGTAGAAGCGGCGGAGCCGATGAGGAAAATGCCATCGTTTAAACGCGCTGAAGTGCTTCATCATTGTGTCAAACGTTTTGAAGAACGATTCGAGGAACTCGCTTATTCACTCTGCATTGAAGCAGGAAAACCGATACGTGATTCACGTGGAGAAGTCTCCCGGTTAATTGATACTTTCCGGATCGCTGCTGAGGAAACGGTTCGTTTTGGTGGCGAGTATCTACCTCTTGACATATCGCCCCGTGCTGAAGGTTATGAATCAATATACAAGAGAGTGCCGGTCGGTCCATGCTCTTTCATCAGTCCTTTCAATTTCCCCTTGAATCTTACAGCTCATAAAATGGCACCTGCATTAGCTGTGGGTTGTCCATTTGTTCTGAAACCCGCTTCTTACACCCCGGTTGGAGCGTTAATAATTGCCGAAATCTTAGCTGAAACCGATTTGCCGAAGGGAGCTTTCAGTGTTCTGCCCGTTCGGAGGGAAGGCGCTGATCTGTTCACAGTCGATGAACGTTTGAAACTGCTCTCATTTACCGGATCAAGAGAGGTCGGCTGGTCTTTGAAAGCGAAAGCGGGCAAGAAAAAAGTTGTGCTCGAACTTGGCGGAAACGCAGGGTGTATTGTCGATCAGGGCACAGACCTTGAATATGCCGCCGACAGGATCACCTTCGGAGCGTTCTATCAATCGGGGCAATCATGTATCAGTGTTCAGCGGGTATTCATCCATGAATCATTATATGAACGGTTGATTCCGATGCTGATTGAACGCGCCGGTTCATGGAAAACAGGCGATCCGACAGATGAATCCACCACCCTGGGACCTATTATCAGTGAAGGTGATGCGATTAGAATAGAAGAATGGATCAGCGAAGCGGTTGATCATGGCGCTAATATCCTCTGCGGCGCAAAACGAAATGGTATTTTTGTTGATGCCACATTACTTGAAAATGTCGATCCCAGGGATAAAGTATCCTGCCGGGAAGTATTCGGGCCGGTTGCAATAGTAAAACCCTTCAGTGATTTCAAACAGGCAGTAGCAGAAGTTAACGACAGCAGGTACGGGTTACAGGCTGGAGTCTTTACAAAAAATATTGATCACGCTTTTTATGCCTGGAATGAACTGGAGGTAGGAGGAGTGGTAATCAACGACATCCCCTCTATGCGGGTGGACAGCATGCCTTACGGTGGAGTCAAAGATTCCGGGCTGGGACGGGAAGGGATTATTTTCTCCATGGAGGATATGACTGAAATCCGGTTGCTGGTATTGAATCGGATCGGCAAAATTTAATTTCAGACATCATGAAAGCAAGATTTCGGGAAAGGAGTCAAATAGGTATCATTTTTTAATCATGGATATCACCAGTAAAACCATTGAAGAAACAATGATTACAATAACAATTGTTGACCTGATCATCATAGTCTGTAGATCTAAAAAGAACATCAGTATTCCGGAAACGATAAATCCAAGACCTGCGATACGGCCTATCGTAGGATGAAGCGTCAACGTATATCTTCCATTCGGGATATAGCCATAAAAAAATATCAGAATGCCAATGCCGATCAACGTACATCTAATAAAGGTAGCGCTTAACATGTTGATTTCCTTTCAATTCTTTTTAATCAACATATATTATCATAAACCCGTTAATTCAAAGCATTAAAACATCAGTCATCGAATAACTTCCCGACTTTTTCCCAGCAAGGAACCTGACCGCAGGGGCAACTCCCCTTGCGAATGCCATGCGTGATCTTGCACGGTGTATCAACTCGATTTCCTCACCATCGGAAGCGAAAATCACATGATGTTCACCGACAACTTCACCGAGACGTAAACTTGAGGTCTGAACAGGACCTTTGACTTCTTCGATAAGTTCTGATAATCGTTTTGCCGTACCTGAGGGAGCGTCGATTTTATGACGATGGTGAGTCTCTGAAACTGCTACGTCATAACCATCTGACAGGATTTTACGGATTTTAGGAGCAAGATCGAAAAGAAGGTTAACCCCGATAGAAAGGTTGGGGGCGATAATATGTGCAACTTTCAGGTTTTCAAGATATGTGGTCTGTTCTTCATTAAAACCGGTAGCGCCGATGAGAATAGGTATTCCGGCTCTTTCGGCTCTTTCAGCATGTTCGATTGCGGCGTCAGCCAGGGAAACATCCACCCAGACGTTAGCGCTGAAATCCTTGTCTGGAATATCACCTGTAAGTTCTACAGATCCAATTTTTTCGCCATCATGTTCAAATATGTCAACTGCCCATGCGACATTGATATCATCTTCAGTTTCGAGCGCTGCCAGGATCTCCTGACCCATCCGTCCGCCTGCGCCGAATATAGTTGTAGTAACCATTTTGGTACTCTCGTTGATTTGGAGAATTTTCAATCTATGCAATTGCTGAATATATGTTTGCATGTAGGGGCATGATTTATCAGCCCGCAAATTCCGGGCGCATGAATGCTGCCCCTACAATGAATAAGCTATACAGCTAATTTTTGATTAGTTTCAAACGTAGTAGTTCTTGTTTTACTGCATCCTGGGATTCAAATCTCATTGGTGCCAAAGGAGGTCTGACATTTCCTCCGGGCAAACCCATCAATTTTAGTGCATACTTAACAGGAGCAGGACTGGTTTCGATAAAGATGGCTTTTACAAGGCGATCCAATCTTCGGTGAAGATCGTAAGCGTCCGCACTGTACCCTTCCATCTTTGCCTTCCATTGTTCCACTACAAGCTCTGGAACAAGATTGGATAGCACACTGACCGTTCCCACTCCCCCGACATCCCAGATCGGCAGGTTCAATCCATCCTCGCCGGAAAAGAGAACCGCATTTCCTACGATCAGCTTGACAATTTCCCAGACCTGGGCAAGACTTCCCGATGCTTCCTTGACAGCAGCTATCGTCGGCAAGTCCATCAGGCGTTCAAGTGTTGCGGGTGTAAGGTTAAGAGCGGTTCGTCCCGGAACGTTATAGACCATTATCGGTACGTCCGGAGCAGCCTCGACTATTGCAACAAAATGACGCACAATACCGTCTTCCGTAGGTTTGTTATAGTAAGGAGTGATCACCAGGGCGCCGTCAGCCCCAAGCTCGCCCACACGTTTTGTTCTTTCAGCGCTTACAGTGGTATTATTAGTCCCGCTTCCAGCGATGATCGTTGCTTTACCCTTTGCCTCAGCGACTGTTATCTCTATTACACGTTCCCATTCCGCCTGGTTCAATGCAGGAGATTCACCTGTCGTGCCGCATGGTACGAGACCATGAATGCCGGCATCAAGCTGCCGTTGAATTAATGATCGCAGTCCATCCTCATCCAGCGAATCGTCTTCGTTGAATGGAGTAACGAGTGCTGTAAAAACACCTTTCCAGTCTGTCATCAGTCAATCCTGTTTATTGATTGTTGATAGTTCCGTCAGTTCTTTAGCGAAGCGGTGAACTGACGGAACTATCTGTCAGGTCACCACTGCGTTCAAGACCTGACAGAACTTCAGAGTTTATATTTTAAATATCGTAATAAAGTTCAAACTCCCAGGGGTGAGGTCTTTGCCTGAGCGCATTAACTTCTTTCTCGCGTTTGTACCATATCCAGGTATCCACAACATCCTCAGTGAAAACATTTCCCTTGTAAAGGAAATCCTGGTCAGCTTCAAGAGCATCAAGGGAGTTGGCAAGTGTCGGGGGAGTTTCCGGTACTTCAGCTAATTCTTCCGGTTCCAGGTCATACATATTCTTATCTAATGGATCACCGGGATGAATTTTGTTCTGGATTCCGTCGAGCCCTGCCATCAGCAATGCGCTGAAAGCGATATAGGGATTACACGACGAATCAGGTACCCGGAACTCGATACGTTTCGCCTTTGGATTCGGATCATACATTGGTATCCGGATTGCTGCAGAACGGTTACGTTGACTGTATGCAAGCCGGGTGGGAGCCTCATAGCCGGGGATAAGACGCTTGTAACTATTAGTCGTAGGATTAGCAAAAGCGCAGAGCGCCGGAGCGTGTTTTAATATGCCGCCTGCAAAATAAAGCGCCATTTCCGATAGTCCGGCATAACGGTCACCCGCGAATAGTGGTACGCCGGCTTTCCAAAGGCTCATATGTGTATGCATCCCGCTACCGTTATCCATAAATATTGGTTTTGGCATAAAAGTAGCAGTTTTATTATGCTGGAACGACACGTTCTTAACTACATACTTGAATAGCTGCAATTGATCGGCAATTTTCAGCATTGAGTTGAAGCGCATGTCGATTTCGCCCTGCCCGCCGGTTCCTACTTCATGATGGTGCGCTTCTATAGTAATTCCCATGGACTCAAGGATTACTGACATTTCACTGCGGATATCCTGCTGAGAATCCTGGGGTGGGACTGGAAAGTAGCCTTCTTTGTAGCGTGGTTTGTAACCAAGATTCGGATTTTCTTCCCGTCCACTGTTCCAGTGCCCTTCTTTCGAATCTATATGAAAATATCCTTCATGTTCATTTTGCGAGTAACGAATGTCATCAAAAATGTAAAACTCTGCCTCAGCTCCGAAATATGCTGTATCGGCAAAACCGAGAGATTTCAAATAATCTTCGGCTTTGCGAGCAAGCGTTCGTGGACATTTGCTATATGGCATCATAGTTGTAGGTTCGATTATATCACAGAAAAGAATCAGGGTGGTATGTTTTGCGAAAGGATCTATTACAGCCGTAGAGGCATCAGGGCGGACAAGCATATCTGATTCGTTAATTTGACGCCAGCCTCGAATTGATGAGCCGTCAAAACCGTAACCTTTTTCAAATGCTTCAGGATTCAACCTGCTAACCGGCACAGAAAAATGCTGCCATAAACCCGGAAAATCCATAAAGCGGAGGTCGATCATCTTGACTTCCTTGCTCTTTGTTAATTCGAAAAGGTCGTGTATCATATCCATTGTGTTTCTCCTAATTTGAAATTTTCTTGCCTTGATGGTATTATGAGTATTATCTAAATAATATACATTTATTTACTTCTGTGGTTTCCAGCAATTCAGGAAAGCGAAAAGTTATTAACAGGATCTCGTGCAGTCAAATCTAAGTTGCGGTTTTTGCATAATAATCAGAGAGCGTCAGTGCCTGTTTCGGTTGTACGGATCCGGATCACCTCTTCTACAGGATAAACGAAGATTTTGCCGTCACCCACCTGGTCAGTCCTCGCAGACTGGATAATCGTCTCTATTGTCTTGTCAACAAGATCAGCCGGAACAACTATCTCAAGCTTCAGCTTTGGAACAAAATCAATCTTGTACTCCCTGCCCCGGTAAAGCTCCGTATGCCCGCGCTGACGTCCAAATCCACGAGCTTCTGTAACTGTCATTCCTTTAACACCAATCTCGATCAGGGCGTCTTTCACTTCATCGAGACGGTACGGACGTATTATCGCTTCTATTTTTTTCATGATTTCTCTTCTCTGTATGAGAATCCGTTAAAAATATAGACTGCCATCAAACTGCGAAACGGACATGCATTATTTCTCCATCCTGAACGATATAATCTTTTCCTTCGAGACGCAACAGACCTTTGTCACGACATGCAGAAAAAGAACCAAGCTCTATGTAGTCATTTGAGTGCACAATCTCACCCCTGATAAATCCTCTTTCAAGGTCAGAGTGGATCTCACCCGCCGCATTTACTGCCTTTATCCCGGAGGGCACTGGCCAGGCTCGGACCTCATCGTCTCCAATAGTGAAGAAACTGATCAGGTTCAATAGTTCGAAACCAGTTTGAATAACTCGTTCTGAGGCTGGACTGTCGATTTTCATTTCTTTCAGGAAATCGTCTCGATCCTCCTCGTCAAGGATTGCAATTTCAGATTCCAATTTAGCATTCACAATATCAAAACGCTTTTTTGTTCCGATTAATTTTCCTTCAAGTGCGTCTCTTAGAATTTCGATATCCTGATCATCTGCGACATTTATAACGATAAGGTGAGGTTTCAAGGTCAGGAATGCAAAGGTGCGGATTATTTTGTCCTGTTCAGCTTCAAATGCAAGATTACGAAGGGGGATTTCCGAATTAAGAGAGTCAAGTATCTTTTTCAGGATATCAAGTTCAATTGCATTAGTTTTAAGTCCACGGTTCTGATTAGCATCTATGCGTTCGATACGATTTTCTGCTATCCCCATATCCGACAGCAGCAATTCATCCTCGATTTCTTTTACCTCCTCGAGGATTGTTTCAACAATACCTTCAATATCATCCCAGCCAAGATGAAATACACCAATCACGGTCACAAGTAATTGTGACCCTTGTAGATGGTTTATCATTGATCTTTTGAATCCGGTAATTTCCTCCGAATGTGCAAGACCGGCAATATCAAGGTAATCAACACGTGCTGCAATTTTTTTGGACGAGGGATAAAAAGTGTGAAGAGCATCGAGACGTTTATCCGGCACAAATGCAATACCCGAATGTGCCTGCTCACCAATGCTTGATTCCATACCTGTTAGGGCTGTATATAGAGTCGATTTCCCACTGCCCTGCCAACCGATTAATGCTATTTGCATAATATCATTTCTGTTAATTAGCGAACTTTACTCATCAAAAATTGATGATTGTACCGGTCGAATTTCTCTTTCGGAATATGCCTTATCCAATATGGTATTCAACGGTTCTTCCCAGGGAGGTTTCGGGAAGGGAAGAGTACCGAGTTTCAATAATTCGTAATTTCCTTTCGGGGCGTTCTCTTCATCGCGCACGAACAGGGGGACAGGATTTTCTCGTTTCAATTCTTCTGTAGCTCCTGCCCAGGTGCCGCCACTTTTGTATTCTGCGCTGATAATCAGTCCATACCGGGATAACGCATAGATATATTTATTTCTACTCATCGCGTTGCCAACCGTAAAACGAGCTTCAGGATTGAAAGAAGATACCAGCAACAACCGTTGATCGAGTATTGCTTCACGATATTTACCTGATACTGAAGTTCTTAACAAGCTGTCAGCCATTACTCCAATGGCAACTCCTTCAGCATCTAATGTGCTTTTCATTGAAATCTGATCAACTCCCCGCGCTCCGCCTGATATAATTGCAATTCCACGATTTGCGCAATGCTCTCCTACTGCCCTGGTAAAGTCTTCGCCTCGTTTGTCAACGTTACGGGAACCTACCACAGCCAACCCGTCACAATCAAAAAGTGAACGATCACCAACACCATAAAGAATCGGAGGACTAAGTCTATTCAGATGTTTTCGCAATTTCCCAGGATAGTTCTTTTCGCTGCGCGTGATGATCCAAATCCCTTTATTCATCCATTTCTCGACAGCGAAAGCCAGCATTGCGCCTCGTATGAGTAAATTCTCCACTCGTTGAGGATCAATACTCCCCATAATATTTTGTTTTAACAGCTTGCGAACTTCCGTTTCGAGGAGATCGCCTGGACGCATATCATTATCCGCTAACCATTTGGCAAGTTTATTATATTCAGCGATACTTAACGGTTTTACCGATTCACGATCTTCACGGCTGCCGAAAATACCGCATAATAATAATGTAGCTTTACTGTCATCTGTCAGTTCATAAGTTTGCATGAATTCTGCCGTTTTAGCCTAATGAGTTTAATGCCAATGCCAGGGGAAATACTTCTTCACAACCATGCTGTTTTAATAAAGCGGAAAGTACGGTCATAGTCCACTGCGAATCTACCATATCATCAACCAGGAAAGCCGGAGCCTGCGGGATATTGTCTGCGATTTCGAAGACGCCGTCAAGATTTCGAGCTTGCTGGACACTATTCTGCTTTGTTTTCTGTTCGGCATTCTGTTTTACTTTTTTAATACAATCAATAAATGGTATTCCAAGTCTCTCAGCCAACCGCCGGGCAAAACCGGGGACGAGTTCCGGGTGATTCAATGATGGTACACAAGTCAGCCAGTCAGGGTAAGGTTCCGGGTTCCATGATTGAATCATCTCAACACAACCGTCAATCAGTTCATCCCCAAATCTGCGGTCGCGGTATTTACCATGTTGAACCATCTCGCCCCAGCCCGCATCACCCCATAATGCCAACGCTCTACCCTCTTCAGCCCTGAGGTCTTCAGAAATGAGTCCCTTCCAACCATATATTTCAAATTGATAACTGGGGGGCCATCGTTTCCTCGGCTCAATCGCCTGATGACTCCGTCTCAGGAAAATTGCAGCCTTGTTTACCAGTTTCTCCGAGGGATATTCTGAAAGTAACGGTTCTCCACGACAACCTGCACATTTTCCACATTCCCGGGCATTCGAATCGTCAAGGGCTTCAGCAAGGTATTTCATCAGGCAAGTGTTGGATTGCATATATTCGAGCATCTCAGCTTGTTCTTTATGCCTTAATTGACCAAGCTGCCTGATCTGTCCAACATCTAATTGATAATTAATCGGCGTACGAAACCATTTGCTTCCTTCTTTGAGAACGGGTGAGGGATCTTCAACCGATAACAGTTTCAGTACTTTACTAATATCGCCAAAAGTAAGGTTGATAGATTGCTGCATCATCCAGATTGACAATCCTTCTTCAGCGCCCTCCAATGCAGTCAGCACTTGTTCCACATGTATTTGAGGAGGGAAAGCAGTGCGGATAAAATAATCGGTTATCTCCTTGTCCTCTTCACCACTTAGCAAAATGCCATATGCTTCTTCTACAGCTCTTCCGGCACGACCTACCTGCTGATAGTAATGAACTACCGATCCCGGACGTTGGAAATGAATTACAAAACCAAGGTCGGGTTTGTCGAATCCCATCCCCAGGGCAACGGTGGCAACCAAAGCCTTTACATCATTGTTCAGGAGCATTCCTTCAAGAGCCGGTCGGTCTTCGACATCCGAATGGTATGGCAGGACATTAATGCCATTCAACCTAAGCCATTCCGCAAGTCGTTCAGAATCTCTTTTAGTCAGGGTGTAAATAATACCGCTTCCCGGAATTTCAGGCAGGTTTTCTGTCAGCCATGCCATTCTGGAGGCAGGACTCCGAAGCCAGATATTCTGGAGTTTCAAACTTTCACGGATTAGAGGTCCGCGTACAATCTCCAGGTCGCCAAGTTGTCTTGCTACATCGTTTACGACACGATTATTTGCAGTTGCTGTAGTTGCAAGTACTGGAATATTAGATGGCAAGGCTTGGAGGATTCTGACAATCCGTTTGTAGTCCGGGCGGAAATCATGCCCCCAATCACTGATACAATGGGCTTCATCAACCACAAATAACCCGACCCGGTTTGCTATATGCTGGAGGACATTTTTACGGAATTTTTCATTTGCAAGCCGCTCGGGTGAAATCAGCAGTATATCGATTTCGCCCCTTGTCAGTCTTTGTTCGATTTCATTCCATTCTTCGACATTACTGGAATTAATGGATTCAGCTACTATGCCTATTCTATTTGCAGCCTGTATCTGGTTACGCATGAGCGCTAAGAGAGGAGAAATGAGCAGGGTCAAGCCGTAACCTTGGTTGCGGAGTAATCGCGTCGCCAGAAAATATATCATGCTTTTACCCCAACCGGTACGCTGGACAACCAGCATCCTTCTCCTATTCAAAAGAGCGCTAATACAATCCCATTGATTATTTCGAAATTCAGCGGTGGGTTGTCCCAATGCCTGACGTAACAATTGAAGGGCTTCTTGTCTCATATATAGCATCTCCTATATACTTCGGACATTGAATTTTGTTTTGTCTAAGGAAATCAGGTCTGAACATTTTGTGCAGAAATATATTCAACTATTTTGTTTATATTTTTCAGGTATAACATCGACAATTTTCAGGCGAGTTAATATTGCCGGTAGAAGCAGAGCGAAAATAAAACCATTTGAAATTAAATGAATAGCGGCAAATGGCAGCCCTGCAATGATAAAAGGAACCCAACCTTTTCCCGGACCAATTCCAGTTGATATGGGGAAGGCAATAGTCGTAATTATATCAAATAAGGCTGTGACAAAAATCCCGGCAACGAGACAAATTATAACTCTTTGGAGTATGTTGCCGCTTCCAATGGGTCGTCTCAAAAGCCCGAACAAAAACCCGTTTAAACCCTGACCGACCATTTGTGCGATCCAGACGGGTGGGAAAGGGATGCCCCATGCATTCAAACCGTTATAAATTATGACGGATAATATTCCGACCGTCAAACCGCCAATCGATCCAAGATATAATCCGGCAAGAGATATGACTACAGTGATCAACTCGACATTAGGTACAGCTATCAGTATGTATCCGCATACAACAGCCATCGCGGTAAACAGGCTGATCTGTGCCAGTCTTTTGGATTTCAGCACATTTTCTAATGATGAATGTTTCGAGTTTATTGATCCTGGAGTCATGCCTTCGCTGAACGGCGCGGCGCGGTCTTTCGCTCTTTAATGCGCGCGGCTTTTCCGATGCGGTCTCTAAGATAATAAATCTTTGCACGGCGTACGGCGCCCAGGCGATCCACCTCGATTTTTGCAATGTTTGGAGAGTGAAGCGGAAAAACACGCTCTACGCCAATACCGCCTGAGATCTTGCGGACAGTAAAAGTTGCTTTAGCAGCTTTCCCTTTTCTCCCGATAACAACACCTTTAAAAAGCTGAATACGCTCTTTGCCCGCTTCTACAATGCGTACATGCACTTTGATTGTATCACCAGGACCAAAGTCAGGAATATCTTCACGTAAATCACGACGTTCCAATTCTTGAATAATTAAATCCGACATCTTATCACCAAAATTAAGTTTGAAGTACGAAAATGAAAGTAATGAATATAAATATTTCAGAGTTAAAATTTCTTGTTTTTAAATTACTAATTTCTAATTCCTAATTGCTTTTCATATATGTCCGGTCTCAATTTTTTTGTTCTGTCAACAGCCTGTTTTTCTCGCCACTCATCAATTTTGGCATGATGTCCACTAAGCAGAACATCAGGCGCTTTGATTCCTTCCCATTCCGCAGGCTGGGTATAGTGAGGATGATCAAGCAATCCTCGAGTAAAACTGTCACCCATTGCAGAAGCCGCATCTCCCAACACTCCCGGCTGGAGGCGGATGATTGAGTCGGCTATGGCAACAGCGGGGATTTCGCCGCCGCTAAGGATATAGTCCCCAATGCTTATTTCAGTATCAATAAATTCGTCTATTGCTCTCTGATCAAGACCTTTATAATGACCACAAATTATTGTCAATCTTTGTTTTTTTGCTAATTCTTCTACCAAGTCCTGGTCAAGTTGTCTCCCCTGGGGACTGGTATAAATAATATACGGCTCCGGCTCTGGACGTGTTTTTCTTAAATGACGAATGCAATTTGCAATGGGCTCTACTTTTAGAACCATTCCCGGTCCGCCACCCAATGGTTTGTCATCGACCGTATGATGTTTATCTGTCGCGAAATCCCTTAATTGAATCAATTCAATCTCAACTGCTTCAAATCGTTGAGCACGCGCCGGAATTGACTCGTTTAACATCGCCCTGATTCCATCAGGGAATAGTGTGATAATTTCAATCAGCATTTCTTTTCAATCAGGAACTTTATTCATATCAACAAGACCGTCAGGCAATATTACCTTAATCAATTTTGTTTTAATATCAACAGATTTTACAAATTCTTTGACAGCCGGTATCATCACTACGCCATGTTTTCCTTTGACAAGCCAGATATCCTGGGCTGACTGGTCTAAGATTTCCTCGATTATTCCTATATTGCCATGAATTTCGCATTCTACCTTACACCCGACAAGATCATCTATGAAATACATAGATTCAGGCAATTCATCCCGCTCAGTTACATCGACGAAAAGTTCGCCACCGATCAGGGGTTCAGCAAGCTCGCGTGTCGGACATTCATGCAACCGGAGATAAGCCATGCCCCCTTCTGTCCGGCTTCTTTTGATTGCAAAGTATTTTAAATCTCCGCCTTCAAGCTGAATCCAAATTCCCTCCAGGAATTGAAATCTATCCAGACTCCATGTCCAGGGAAGAATCTTCAGATCACCTCTTAATCCTCTGGTCTTGACAATCTTGCCCAGATATACCCGCCGGTCTGACGGGGGGGGTGTTCTATCAGCGTTCAAGCCTTATCCGTTGAAGCGTCCTTCTTCTCCTTGTCTTCGGTCTTTTTCTTCTCTGCCGGTTTAGCAGTATCAGATTTTTCAGCTTTTTTCTTTGGAGAAGCTTTCTTTTCTGTTTTTTCCTTTGGCTTTTCCTCTGGTTCCGGAGCGGCTTCTTTTTTCTCGTCAACCTTTTTTGCGCTTTTCGCCTTTGGTTCAGCTTTTGGCTTTTCTTCAGTTTTTTTGGCTTCCGGTTCTTTTTCGACTGTCTTTTCAGCTTTTACTTCAGGCTTGTCCTTGTCGCTGGTTTCCTGCTTCTTCGCGGCTTTTTTCTTTTCCTTCTCAACCGGTACCTCTGCGACTTTTTCTTCTACCTTTGCTTCGACAGCTTTTTCCGCTTTTTTATCTTCTTTCTTTTCTATTTTTTCAGCGGGTTTTTCAGCCTTGGCGGGTTTCGCTTTTGCCTTTGGTTTCTTTTCTTTTTCCGGCTCCTCTTCAGGTGCTTTGAATTCCGGAACCTCAGGTTTAGCCGGTTTTTCTTTGTTCAGAACGCCATAATGTTTCTCCTGGAGTTCCTTTACCGCTGCTTCGATTTTTTCAGCGTCATATCCGCGTTTTGTCATATCCCAGCGAAGCATAACGCCTTCCCGCCTGAACAAACTTTTGACTGAATCAGAAGGCAAAGCGCCTCGATTGAGCCATTTCAAGGCGATTTCATGATCGACACTTACTTCACTCGGACGTGGTATCGGATCATAAAGACCAATTTTCTCTATATATGCTCCATCTCTTTTCTTGCGGCTGTCAACCGCTACGATGCGATAATACGGACGTTTTTTCCGTCCCATACGTGAAAGCCTGATTTTTACTGCCACTTGGTTTTTCTCCTTTAATCTATCCGGGCATAGGACCAAAGCCAAAGGGTAAGCCTTTGCCTCCTTTGCCCATCCTTTTCATCATTTTTTTCATCTGTAAAAACTGGTTGAGCAGGCGGTTTACGTCCTGAACTGATAATCCGCATCCTCTCGCAATACGTTTGCGCCTGCTGCCGTTAATAATTTGTGGTCGCCGGCGTTCATCGGGAGTCATTGAGAGAATAATCGCTTCAACGTGTTTCATTTCGCTGGGATCTACCTCAACGCCCTTAAGTGCTTTGCTTGCTCCCGGTATCATTTGTAAGAGACCTTCCAAAGGTCCCATCTTATTGATCTGGCGAAGTTGATCCAGAAAATCCTCAAGGTCGAACTGCGCCTTTTTGAATTTTATGGCGAGTTTTTCCGCCTCTTCAATATCTATTACTTCCTGAGCCTTCTCAACTAAAGATACTACATCACCCAGACCAAGGATACGGTTAGCCTGTCGGGCGGGATGAAATTCATCCAGATCTTCAAGTTTTTCACCGACTCCGATAAAACGTATCGGTTGACCGGTAACCTCACGGATGCTAAGTGCTGCGCCTCCACGCGCGTCACCGTCCATTTTGGTCAGAATTATACCCGAAATGCCAAGTTGTTCGTTAAATGCTCTGGCTGAATTGACAGCATCCTGTCCGGTCATTCCGTCAGCAACGAATATAGTCTCAGCGGGTCGTAATTCCTCCTTTAGTTCAATTAACTCTGCCATCAGGGCATCGTCAACATGTAAACGCCCTGCAGTATCAACAATCAGGGTGTCAAGCCCGGTTAACTTTGCTTCCAGTTTTGCTTCCCTTGCAACAGTTAGCGGGGTTGAGCCCTGTTTTGCAATTACTTTAATTCCAGCTTGCTGGCCTAAAATTTCCAGTTGATCAACGGCAGCAGGACGTTGCAAGTCACACGCTGCCAACAAAGGTCGCATTCCATGTTTCTTCAGATAAACGCCGAGCTTGCCAACCGAAGTTGTCTTTCCGGCTCCTTGAAGACCTACCATCAAATATACTGAAGGCGCCTCCTTGCTGCGCCGTAATTGAGACCAATTCCCACCGAGCAGCTCTACGAGTTCATCATGAATTATTTTTATCACCTGCTGCGACGGAGTGATGGATTTTAATACCTCTTCTCCGATGGCGCGAGTTTCAACTCTTTTGAGAAAGTCGCGGGCAACTTTAAAGTTAACGTCTGCTTCAAGCAAAATGCGACGTACTTCACGAAGCGCTGCCTTTACATCACTTTCTGTAAGCTTGCCTCGTCCGCGAAGTTTCTTAAAAAAGCCGTCGAGCTTATCTGTCAGTTCATTAAACATTTTGATTTATGTCAAGATAATACAGATATTAATATAAAATACTCTTAAAATTTACTATTGAAAACAATTTTCCCTTAGGGGGATCACTCGTATCAATTTTGTTAAAAACTCTTTCTTTTTTCGCAATAACGTTCCAGAACTGTCTCGACTACGTTTGTGGTAGATAAGCCTTCAACAAGAGGAATAATCTCAACTCGACCACCACCGGCCTCTACAATTTCCTTACCGACAACCGAATCAGGTGTATAATCACCACCTTTTACCAGTATATCCGGCTTAAGGTTCTCTAACAATCGGAGAGGAGTATCCTCATCAAACAAAACCACCAAGTCAACAGCATCGAGCCCACATAAGAGAGCAGCTCGATTTTGTTCATCCACAATTGGTCTAAGAGGTCCCTTTATATTTTGAACACTTTTATCTGAATTCAAACCGAGAATCAACGCATCTCCAAGCGCCCTGGCTTTTTCAAGTGTATCCAAATGTCCAGCATGAAGAATATCAAATACTCCATTGGTAAAAACTATTCTTTTACCATGCTGACCGGCATCTTCACGCCATTTTTTTGCAGCTTCCCAGTCTAATATGCATGACTTATTCATTTTTCTTGTCCGGAATCATCAATGAGGAGATACAAATGTCAAAGAGAACTAAAATAAAATACCCCGGTGTCTATTACCGGGATGTAACAAGAATCGGAAGTTCAGGAATTGAGCGTGTATATTTCATCCGATTCAAGCGTGAAGGGAAAGTAATCGAAGAGAAAGTAGAAGGCAATACGTTGACAATATGACTCCTGCGAGAGCCTCGCAATTCCAGGCGTACCAAATATATGGTAAAAATGAATATAGGAGAGGAAAGAGAGTGGGTGTAGATAGCAAATATGTTCTCAATTAATTGCTTTTTTTTGGTAGAAAATATTAATATTCTTTGTAAATTCAAATATATACATCTATATTCTTTTACTGTTTTATTTAGCTAAGGTGCAAACAATAAATTCTGTGTAACCAGTAATTTAATTGGTTCGGATTGTAAAAATTTCTTATGTTCAAGTCTAAATCGCAAATTTCATTAAGATCTGAGATAGAAATCAAAATCATTTTAAAATTAAACAGTTATAATTAATTTATGAATTTTGATATAATTATTATCCTCCTATCGCTTGTATTAAGTGGTTTCTTTTCAGGTACTGAAACAGCATATACTGTCGCGGGACGTCTGGCAATGGAGGTTTTTCATCGCCACAAACGCCGCGGCGCCGCTGCCGCAGAGAAATTCTACTCAAATCCGAATCTATTTTTTACCATTACCCTTGTCGGGACTAACCTTGTTGGCGTTATCTACAGCTCTGTAGCAGCGCTTTTCCTTCATCGTCTCGGTATGCCTATTGAGGGAATCCTGATAATCAGTCCGTTAATTCTGCTTGTATTCGGTGAAATCTTACCCAAATCGCTTGCGCGTGAAAATCCTGAAAGATTTGCATTACTGGCTTCCGCTCCTCTATGGGTTTCTTACTATTTAATGATTCCAATTATTTTTGTTGCGATGGGTGCAAGCAGATTGATACTGAAGCTTTTCAAGCAGGAAGCAGGCAATGAAGCTGCTTCTATTACTCTTTCCGAATTACGGCAAACCTGGCAGGAGCTGGAAAAATCAGGGATTGTCAACGGCGAGGAAGCGGATATGCTCGAAAGGATGATTGCCCTTAGAGATATTAAATTAAATGAAGTGATGACGCCTCGCACTCATGCGGAAGCATTGCCGATTTCTGCAAAAGTAGAAGAAGCCGAGGAAATTGTCCGCTCAAGTGGATTTTCGAAAATTCCTGTATATGAGGACGACCTTGATCATATTGTCGGTATAATATTCGCCAAAGATCTACTTAAAAACCCTGGCAATTTGTATGAAATAAAAAGACCAATAATATTTATCCCTGAATTAGTCGGTGTCCGCCAGTTATTTGAGATGCTTCGCCAGCAGAGAGTGTCACTCGCTGTCGTGGTAGATGAACATGGCGGTACTGCCGGGATAATTACTCTTGAAGATCTTATCGAATTGCTTGTGGGTGAGATCGAGGATGAACATGATAAAAAGTCAGAAACAATCAAAAAAGTAGCTCATCGAGCCTGGCTCGTAACCGGTGACACAAAACTTCAACGTATTACCTCCCTACTTGGAGCTGGTATTCCTGATGGAGATTTTGAGACTGTAAGCGGCCTGATCCTGGATAAGCTTGGAAATATTCCTAAACCGGGAGAGCTGGTAGAAATCAATAGTATAATTTTCCGCATAATATCCGCAAGCAGCAACCGTATAAACAAGGTGTTGATCCGATTACCTTCGTCTGATTAAATAGAAATCACAATTTTAGTACATTGAAATGTACCTCGTAGTAGATCCATTTTGGCGAAAGACACCTACAACTCGATACAAGAGCCGTTCTCCTGGAGACAAATTCTGATTTGAGGTGATTTTTCCCGCTCCAAGACTTGCTTAATGGATATTATATATTTATCCTCTTTGTTAGACAATGCCTGTTTTTGATAAAATATTTTACTTATTCAGGTGGTAACAATTTATTTTAAGGGAGGATATTATGAGTACAACGAAGTATTATTATATTGCAGTTAATCCTGATGGACGATCTGCAGCTGGCGGCGAAACCCACACCAAGGAATGGTTATCCTTTGAAGATAACGGCAAGATCGAAGGCAAGGGAGATGGGAATAGTATTGATATTCAATTCGGTCATGGACTTGAGGCAGACCAGACAATAGAATGGAGCGCTGCACAAGCTTTAGCCTCCGGTGGAACAGAATTTCTAAAGGATGATTTAGAAACCTCACAAGACGATGGTAAATTTGAATTTGAAAAGAACGGTGCAAAATCCGCAGTCGTACCGGTTAAATGCACCTGCGCAGCAGGTAAGGCGAATTTTTTATCAATACAGAGCGACGACGACTGGAACACTTGGTGGGAACGAGGGGACACATCCAACCTGACATGCGACAATGCTCCAGTAGCAGACTGGTAAACAGCGTTCGGTGGTAAATTACAATGTTGTAGGGACAGGATTTATCCGCCGGTTTTTGAGTCAATGGAATGGGGCGGATAAATCCTGCCTCTAAATTCTCATGTATCAAATAATATCCCTAATCTATATACGCATTGATTTGTTAGCGCTGATATAAGATATTAAAAATCTATACATTTCGGTCATTATAACTATGCAAATGGCAAATGCTCAGTATAAACATATCTTATACTTTAATTCTGTTTGTTTTGATCTTTTCTCTTTTTACCTTGCGGCATGCGGCATCTATATCTTTTTCTAAGCTTTATCTTTTTCTGCCGGTTGGTACTTGCGGATGTTTCAGGTGAACCGGGGAAACCATTCCTGAAGACGTTCATTCCAGAGGAGTATGCATCTCACCCGCAGAACTGGGATGTTGCCCAGGATAGCCGTGGAATAATCTACATTGCCAATACGCTTGGCATTTTGGAATATGACGGTATCAACTGGCGGACGATAAAACACCCAACAAAAGCATACTTTTATTCTGTCGCCATTAGTTCTGATGATATTATTTACACTGGTTGCAGCGGAGATCTTGGTTACCTGAGACCCGATTCCTCATGTTCTTGGAGATTTACCTCGTTGCTTTCCGAGGTACCGGAAAAATTTAAAGATTTAGACCGGATCACTCATACTGTCGCCACTCAGCAAGGGATTTTTTTTCTTGGCAGACACTGTTTATTTCAATGGCAGCAGGAAGTTAAGAAGATTGGACATAGTGATGAAACTGATTATTCCGGCACTATGCGGGTTATTGAATTCAGCAAAGAAAATCCAATCACCTATATTGCTTACATAAATAATACCCTGATCCTACGGCAATCCGGCTATGGATTGATGCAACTCCAGGACAATGAACTCATACCGTTGAATAAAGATTACGGGATATTTGCAGAGAAAAATGTTTCCTCCATTATACCCTTTAATGAAGATGCCATAATGGTAACTACCTATAAACAAGGCATTTATCTCGTAACTGAAAAATCAGCACATCTGTACAGATCAGAAATCACGGACTATGCAATAGATCATTTTACAAGAGGGTGTACACGCTTACCCGAAGATCGATATGTCCTTTCAACTAATAATATGGGGATAGTCCTTTTTGATCGTGAAGGGAATATCCTAAGTGTTATAAACAAATCATTGGGATTACCTGACAACAGCGTCCGTTCATCCTGCTTTCTTGATTTACAGGGCGGGCTTTGGGTGCCTTTGGATTACGGTTTAGCCAGGATTGAGCTGGAATCACCCCTGGTTTATTACGATGGCAAAGAGGGATTAGAAGGGTTTATCCTGGCGATTGCTCGGCACAACGGGATCCTTCATGTTGGAACCGGTCAAGGTCTATATTACATGTCAATGCCGCGTCAATCAGGTGGTCTGGTAGATTTCAGAAAAATCAGGCAGATAAATGATTTCTGCCGCGATCTTCTTTCATTCAGAGGACATCTGCTGGTTGCGACAGATGACGGCATTTATGAGGTTAAACCAGACAGATCACTTGATAGATTGTATAAAGAGTGTACATGCAGGCTGATCGCATCTCAATCCGGCAATATGATATATGCAGGTACTATGGAACATGGTGTTCAAGTTTTTCTGTACCGTAATAGCCGCTTTATCCCGCTGGGAAGAATAGAGCAAACTTCTGACCGCATCCGGCGCATTGTTGAAGATCGGTCAGGTGATCTATGGATTACCGCACAGAGCGCTCATCAATTTCACATAGAGAAGATCTCTGTTCAACAACGTAATCCGCTTTCATCAAAAGTCACAATATATGACAGTACCCGGGGTGTACCGGAAAACTTTCAACAGGAACCATTTATCTGGCATGATCAACTTTTTGTAGGTGTGCTTTCAAGGGGCCTCTTGCGCTATAATGAAAAATCAGATCTTTTTGAACCGGATTATTCCCTTGGCGAAGAAGTATTTTCAGAGCAGAGTGGAGTAGTTTACCCTGCAGTTGACGCCAGGGACCATCTCTGGTTTCTGATGGCAGATAATCTTGTGGCTCGAGCGGAAATAACAGATAAAGGAGAATGTCAATTAACTTATCCATTGCTTCGTGCTCTGACCAGAGATTACTACAAATTTTACCCGGACGGAGACGGATCGCTTGTATGGGCAGGCTCGTCTGATGGAAGATTAATTCGCTATGATGAAAAAGCTGATCATCCTGATACTACGGATTTCGCCGCGCTAATCAGAAAGGTTACTGTATCAGGCGATTCGGTTATTTACGGTGGTACTTTCATTCCGAATTGGGAAAATCCTGTCATTCCGTTCAGTTCCAATGCACTCCGATTTGATTATGCCATGCCGCGCTATAATGCAAGCGATGCCAATGAATATCAATACAGGATGGTCGGTCTGGATGATGACTGGTCCGGATGGACAAAGGAAAGCTATCGAGATTATACGAGTTTGCGGGAAGGCAATTACCGCTTTGAAGTCCACGGAAAAGATGTATTTGGTAGTATCAGTGATTCAGGCACATTCGATTTCCGAATATTGCCGCCCTGGTACAAAACAAACTGGATGTTTGCAGCTTATATCATCTCATTCATATTATTGGTATATGGGATAGTTGCTATACGTATTTACCGGATAGAGGCACAGAAGAGGCATCTTGAGAATATTGTCAAGCTAAGAACAACAGAACTTGCAGAGGCCAATTACAAAATCCAGCAATACAATGAACAACTGGAACAGGTGCTTGAGGAACGTACCCGTAACCTAATTCTTAGTGAAAGACAGGCGGTATTTGGTCAAATGGTGCAAGGCATTGTTCACAATTTGAGAAATCCCCTGACAGTAAGCAGTGGTGGTGTGCAGCTTCTTTCAATAATGACAGATAATGTGAGTAAAAGAAATTTAGATAACCGGAAAGAAACTGTAAGAGCACTTGATGATCTTGTAAAACAAGTAGTTGAGTCTGCAACATTGATTGAGGGTTCCAATAACAAATTGAACTCTATGATTACTTCAATGATGACTAAAAGCAGGACTGATAAATCAGGAGATTCCGAGGTAGTTGACCTGAACTCAATAATTCGTACTGAGCTTGATTTCATGAAAGCAGATAATTTCTACAGGAATAAAGTAAAAAAAAGCATAAAATTATCCAAAAGATCTCTTTTAATCCAGGTTGTTCCAGGAGAACTGGCGCAGGTATTTGGAAATATTGTTCGCAATGCATTGGATGCAATGTATAATCTTGAAAAGCCTTCTCTTAGTATTAGCACTCGGTTCGAGAATAAAAAAACACAATTTGTAATTTCAGATAACGGGCCCGGTATTCCCAACGATATTATTGACAGAATATTCGATCCTTTCTTCACGACAAAAATGGCGGCGGAAGATAAAGAAGATTCACCCGAACAACCATCCGGAACGGGATTGGGATTATGGATGTGCCGCGAAGCGATTGAAAGCTTCGATGGAAGTATAAAAGTCAGCAGCGAAACAGGCAAGGGAGCTACTTTTTCAATTACCTTGCCTCTTCACACCGAAAAATCTTCATAATAATATTCAGTAATTTCATTCACTGGTTGAACAGGGAATCCAGCCTAAAATCCTCCTCTTTTACCTCCTCTTTCTCCTCTTGGAGGACGAGGTCCGTAACCGCCCTTCATCTCATTTATGATTTCCCGCATACGTTTGGGAAACCTGTGCTGAAATATTACCAATTTTGCCTGTTGATTTTTTGAAAGAATATCGGTTGAGTTATTGATCAATTCCTTGTTTTTGTCGTGCATGGATTGTGTCAATTTTTCATGCCGGGCAATCAATTCATCAATTTTATCGTCATTTCCAGCCTTGACTACTTCTCGTAAAGCTTCGATATTTTCATGAATTTTGTCTTCAATGCCTTTGATTTCTTTCTCAAATTCGCGAAAACGCGGGAAAAAACGAGCTGATTGCTCTTCGGTCAACTCAAGAGTTTCAGTTAATTTCCATATCTTCATCGACTGGATACGTTCTCGAACCCGCCGGTCATTTTTTGGGCCGGGCTCCATGCCAGGTTGGCTGAACGCTGAAAAAGCAAACAACAAAACCAGCAAAGTGATAATAAAAGTCCTCGTTCTCATTATATATTCCTCCTTTTGCCTAAGCTATAGAAGCTCGACATTTCTAATCCTGTCCAATGTTTCTTCCAGCAAATCATCTTCAAATCCCATCAAAATGTCCTCGGGATCATCAACATAATCTTCCTGCATCGCAAAGTATAGCTCCGAAGTATTATCATCCAGAAGCGTCACGGCAATATCATCTAACTCAATTCCATCTTCCTCGATTTGTTCTTCAATCAAAGTCATATCGTATGATTCTGCAAGCAGGTCAGGCTGGGCTGTCGTCCCGGAATATCGATCAAGGAAATCAGCTCCTTTCCAAACCGCGAACGTAAGCAGGAACGCACCGACTACAGAAGAAATCATGCTGATCTGAGCCTGCCTTTTTCTTCGAAAGTGAGAAATGATTTTGATCTGTTCAACAAATCCATCGTCAGCAGAAGGTGTGAATTCAACATTCCTGTATGCTTCGATGTAACGATTAATCTTCTCATGATTTTCCATAATTTACTCCTCGAGAAGAATCCTTAATTTTTTTAAACCCTGGTGTACGTTAGCCTTTGCGCCACCAATACTTATGCCCATAACCTCAGCAATGTCTTTGTAGGGCATTTCACGAATTGTTCTCAGAATTACAGCAGTTCTCTGGCGAGTGGGTAGTTTTGAAAGCCCACGATGGGCATGTTTTGCCAGGTCTTTCCACTCTATGTTTTGTTCAGGCGATGCCTGGGTGAGAGCTTCTGCAGGTGGAAGTTCTCCCTGATCATTACTTCTTTGCATTCTCCACCGTTTTATACGACGTGTATAACTTATGGAGATGTTAATAGCGATTCTGTATAACCAGGTTCGAGGATGGGCGTCGCCTCGAAAAGAACTCAAATTGTTATACGCCTTGATAAAGGTTTCCTGTGTCAGATCTTCAGCCTCAGACACATTCCCGCTGATACGGGTACATAAATCGTGAATTTCTGATTTATAAAGATTTACAAGTTCGATAAACGCCTTTTCCCTGTCTGCTCTGAGGAGTTCCATCCAATCAGATGTATTGGCGGAAACAGATTTGGGATTTGCAGGCATAATTCTTTTCACTAATGGATTGCCATTAACAGGCAAATTGACGGCATTAATTCTATATTTCAATGAGTCCGTGGGACCAAATTGGTCACGCAAAAGACTATTATCATTGATTATAGTTGAATTCATTGAAATTCCATTAAAACTCGTTTGCCAGGCAGCTTGTCCTGCACTGTTTATCTGACGCTTAATATTAAGCCGGGTTTAATGGATATTTCTCTTGATGGATATTTACGTGTATTATTTTTTTTTCATGCAGAAGATTTTTATTGCTGAATCCCCGCTGCTACCTATCGAAGGGGAGACACAGGGGGAGAGATACTTTCTTATCACCCATAAAATATATGTTATTCAGCAGAATAAACAATCTCTCCATCAACAATTGTATATAGTACTTTTATGTCTAACAGCCATTTATACGATTTGGATTGCTGCTCATTGTGCCCTGATGATTTTGATAGTCCCGGATCCCCTGCGTTTTTTACGTCATCCAGGATCTCCATAAAGTCATCACCTTTAACAATTGTTAAATCCGCAAGTTTTCCAACCTCGATGGTACCGGTTTCCTTCTCTGAAAAACCGGCATATGCAGCATGGATCGTATAACCCTTTACCGCTTCCAACAGTGTCATTTTTTGTTCCGGATACCAGCCATTATCAGGAAAACCGTTATGATCCATACGGGTAACAGCGGCAAAAATTCCCCAGAATGGATTAACTGATTCCACCGGTGCATCGGAGCCACAGGGAATAAACGAGCCTTGTTCCATCAGGCTCCTCCAGGCATAAGCGCCTTTTATTCGATCTATGCCAACACGGTCTTCAGCCCAATACATGTCCGAAGTAGCATGAATCGGCTGCATTGAAGGTATGATACCAAGGTTGGCAAATCGGGAAATATCCTCAGGAGCAACAACCTGGGCATGCTCAATTCTGAACCGATGATCTGCTACCGGGACCTTTTTCAAAGCCTTCTCATACGCATCCAGAGTATTTCGATTTCCCCTGTCACCAATGGCGTGTGTGCAGATCTGAAATCCATTTTCAAGGGCTTTTACTGCTTGATTATACATAAAATCAGGTTGGTTGACTATTAATCCCGTATTCCCTATATCGTCCGAATATGGCTCAAGCAATGCAGCTCCTCTTGATCCAAGAGCGCCGTCAACGTAAAGTTTGATAGCCTCTATCCTCAATCTCTTTCGTGGATCTCGATTTACACCTTTGCTGATATATTTTTCAACCAGGACTTCGTCATCACCATCCAGCATTCCATAAATTTTTAGATTTAACTCATTACTTTCTTCAAGCGCCTGGAGAGCTTCTATTGCACTTGTATCCAGACCGGCGTCATGCATTCCCACTAATCCAAACCGGTTGCATTCCTTTATTCCTTTTCGAGCCCATTCCTGGTATTCTGATTTTGTTGCTTTCGGAACATGTGTCCTGATCAGTTCAATTGCTTTATCTAATAGAATTCCCGTAGGAAAACCGTTTTCGTCCCTGATTATTTTCCCGCCATCAGGATCAATTGTATTTTGATCTATTCCACAAATCTCGAGTGTTTTTTTGTTTACCCAGGCAGCATGACCATCAACTCGCCGTAGATAAACCGGATGAGATTCCGTTCCTGCCAAATCTTTGAATGATGGGAATTCTCTTATCTTCCAGTCATTTTGATCCCATCCGCGACCCTTTATCCACACGTTTTCAGCATCAGTTTCGATCTCTTTCAGTACCATTTCCCTGACATTTTCATGAGATGTAGTCCCAATAAGATTCAGTTGCGATAATGAACGACCAAGGCCTGTTAAATGAGCATGGGTATCAACTAACCCCGGCAGGACAGTGCTTCCCTGGAGATCGAAAATTTTTGTATTGCAGCCTTTTAGTGCTTTCGCATCTTCTGCCTTTCCAACAAAAACGATACGGTTTCCTTTGACAGCGATTGCTTCAGCCAGAGGTTGTGAAGGATTTAAAGTTAGTACTTTGCAGTTTGTAAAGATCATATTGGCACACCGGGGATTTGCACAGGAATTTAAAGAAAAAACTGAATAAGTAAAAAAAGCAAACAGTATTAATATATTACATAACGATCTGTTAACCTGGATTCGATACATGGGAATTTTAGCTGACATAATGCGACTCATGAAAATAAATTTTAATTGAAATTGTGTTTCAGACAAAGACGAAAGGAGTTAAAGATAGTCAGTTGTTCGATATCTTGCATATCCCTTAAAACTTGTACTGGTATGTCCTGGTCATGTCAATCCAACAATTTTCTTCCGCAGAAAATTCCTAATGCTTCTGCAGTATGAATTAGTTCGCCTTCGGGATTGACAAGTTTCTGCTTTCCGGCAGCTTCAGTGATCAGCACATCATTAATGCTTCTTCCCTGGAGAGTAACCATTCGTCCGAATTTCTCCTCTTTTACCAGCTCAGCGGCATGAACCCCGAATCTTGTTCCCAGCATCCTGTCAAAGCATGTCGGACCACCCCCTCGCTGCAAATGCCCCAGAATAGTTGTACGGACATCGACATTAAGGTGTTTACGTACCATTCCTGCGAACCATGGGGCTGGACTATCAGTATCTCGTCGTTTTTCATAAGTTTCTGTGGGATGGGGAGCAGGAACGGCTGCTTCAGCTAAGACCGCAATACAAAACGTACTGCCTCGTGCGTAGCGCGTCCTGATATATTTTAGTGCTGCATCCAGATCGTATGGGATCTCCGGAATTAAGATCAAATCTGCTCCACCTGAAACTCCAGCTTCCAGAGCAATCCAGCCTGCATCACGTCCCATGACTTCGAGTACCATTGTCCTGTGATGCGCTTCAGCCGTAGTATGCAGCTTGTCTATCGCGTCGGTAGCTGTGGTAACTGCTGTATTAAAACCAAAAGTCACATCTGTGACCATCAGATCATTATCGATAGTTTTCGGGACTCCTACAACAGGCATCCCTTTTTCAAAGAATTTCTGTGTAATTGCCATAGTTCCATCACCACCGATAGCGATCAGGGCATCAAGTCCCAGGGACTCAAAGTTTTCCATACACTTATCGGACACATCCAATGTAGTGGTGGTGCCATCGAGATTCTTGTAATCGTATTCGAAAGGGTTGCCGCGATTAGTGGTCCCTAAAATAGTACCACCCTTGGGAAGTATGCCGCGTACAAAAGCCTCATCAAGTTTTACTATATGGCGGGTATCAATAAGTCCATGGAAACCGTCCTCAATTCCGATAACATCCCAATGGTACTTTCTCCTTGCCGTTTTCACGACAGCCCGGATGACGGCGTTTAGTCCGGGAGCATCGCCCCCTCCAGTGGTGATTCCGATTCTCATGCCAAATCTCCCATTTATACGGCATTTACTAACTTTAAGAAAACAAGTACCTAAAAAAATATCGGGAACAGACAGACTCATTGTGTGAAAAAGTTCAATTTGAACGAAAAGACGAAAGAAACACAACTCTTTTAGAAGAAAGATATTTATATTGAGAGAAATACAA
>Ga0075120_10000186_pt1 | contig 49671 bp, 36 predicted proteins | sample AntAceMetag02UKL_FD_69792 | JGI IMG/M metagenome (GOLD analysis project Ga0075120, IMG submission 69792) | Saline lake microbial communities from Ace Lake, Antarctica - Antarctic Ace Lake Metagenome 02UKL | ecosystem: Environmental > Aquatic > Non-marine Saline and Alkaline > Saline | place...
GTTCTGACTGACAACTTTCCCTTCATAAGCGTACTTACTGAAGATGTATTGTACATCCTCGACTGTCAATCGTGCTCTTTGAAGTGCGAAAACTGCGTCATCTTTTGTCATCCCTATTACATCAGGTACTGTAGTAACCGGTGGACCGGCAGAAACAGCAACATGAATACGACGCCCTTTCTTAGTCGGGTTTCCCGGTTTGGGATGCTGATCAAGAATTATACCTTCAACCGCAGCAGCATCAAACCTTTCATCATCGACTATAATCTTGAAACCCTGTTTCCCGAAAGTCGCCTGGGCTTCAGCTAGTTGATGATTCAACATGTCAGGAACTTTCACTTCTTGACCCTTACGCACCATGATCGGTAAAACAACGAAATGTGCAATTGCAGCAAAAATCACCCAGACTACCATCACAATTGCTATTCGTCCAATCCAGTCAAATACATTTACGACGCGGAATTTCACTTCGTACGCCTCCATCGTACAACATACGCGCCGTCAACTTTATCGCGAGGAGGCCATGTGGCTGCTTCCCCTTTATCAAGTTTCCAGATTGCAGGAATCGTATCCGATAATTCATCCCTTTCAAAATCATTGCCAAGTTTTTTCTCGGTTATTTGCGCTCGCTTTTCATTTTCATCAGGCTCAAGGCTGCAAGTACTGTAAACAAGCACTCCCCCCGGCTTAACTCTCCGGGCGGCATGTTCAAGCAATTTGCGCTGAAGTTTTGATATCTCAAAAACACGCAATGGCGGTCTTTTGAGGAGGAGATCGGCTCTCCGGTGCGCAACACCTGTTCCGCTACAGGGTACATCAATTAGTACCCGGTCAAATTCACCTTCACTGAATGACACCACGTCTTCAGAAATTACTTTAACTCCTTCATGTCCCAGCCGCTTCAAACCTTCGCGTGTCAATTTATTCCTTTTCATACTCTTATCAACACCGGTAAGAGTCCCTTCGCCCTGCATAATTTCCCAGATCAGGGCTGTCTTCCCACCTGGAGCACAGCATAAATCGAGTATGTTCTCGCCGGGTTGCGGATCAAGCGCTTTTATTGCCAGTCCTGCACCGGGATCCTGAACGGTCGTTAATCCTTTTTCAAATGAAGGGAGTGTCGAAGGACGTATTTTTTTTGCATAAGCATAACCATCCCAGCCAGGAATTCCCTCCGGTTCTACTCCCTCGGATACAAGTATTTCAATCCAGGATTTATCATCGTTAGTTTTCAGCCTGTTCCTTCTGAGACCTGTAGACGGGATATTGCCAAAAAACTGAATCAGTTCATCAGTCTTTTCCTCGCCCCATTGCTGTACCCACTTGTTTCGCCATTGACTTAATATTCCCACTCCAGCATAAAACGCATTTACGGGACGCACCGTTTGTCCATCCTGTTTTTCCATTTTTGTTGCTTTTCTGAGCACTGCATTCACTAATCCTGTAGGTTTCTCGCCCATTATTTCCCTTGTAAGATTTACTGATTCATCTATTATCGCGTAAGCCGGAACCCTGTCCAGATAAAATATCTGGTACAAACTGGTAAGAAGAATAGCCTTCAACCGGTTTTGCATCTTCTTTACATCCGATTGAACAAGTATATCCATTTTTTGGTTCAGGTCACCATTATTTCGGATTACACCGAAAATTATTTCATTTACTAACGCCCTGTCACGATCATCCTTCAATGAATTATCATTTAGATATTGATCACGAATATTATCAATATTTTTATTGCTGTCTAACCATTTCTCAATGATCTTAACAGCTATTTTCCTCGGATTCTGTAAGGTAATCACCATCATTCCCCTAATATAGTACCTGGAGGAAGATCATACCCCCGTCTAAAATCGGACACCGACATCCGCTTTTTTCCTTGTCTCTGAATTTCCATAAAAGATATTGCCTTATCGCTGCATGCAACAGTCAGTGTTTTATCTACTTCAAGGATTTCACCCGGTATTCCGGTTCCAGGCACAACGCTCGGAAGATATAACTTAAACCATTGCTTCCCCAACAATGTATAGGCTCCGGGATAAGGTGTAACTCCCCGGATATGATTATATACTATAGCAGCCGGCTGGTTCCAATTGATATGACCATCTTCCTTCTTTAGTTTCGGAGCCCGAGTCACAAGACTCTCGTCCTGAGAAAGTGGTGTTAATGTTGAAGAAGCAAGATTATTCAAGACTTCAAGCATCATCTTGCCGCCGGCATTAGCCAACCGTTCCGATAGTTCACCTGCGGTTTCATCCGGCAAAAGGGAAAAACGTTTTTGAAGCAGTACTCCACCGGCATCGATCCTATCGGAGATCTTAATTATACTGATCCCGGTTTCTTCTTCGCCGTTGATTATTGCCCAATTGATCGGCGCTGGACCACGATATGCTGGTAGAAGGCTGGGATGGATATTCAGGGTTCCGGATTTTGGAATATTGAAAACCTCGGGGGGGAGTATCCTGAAAGCTACAACAACAGCAGCATCCGGTTTCAAGGCAGAGAAACTTGCAATGAATTCTTTGTTTTTAAGGTTTTTGGGGGTGAGAACATTCAGACCTAAGGATTCGGCTATAACTCTCACTGCAGAAGGTTTAAGTTTCCGCCCCCGCCCTGCTTGTTTGTCGGGTCCTGTCACAACTCCAACGACCTCATGTGGAGATGAGTGTAATGCCTCAAGTGTCGGAATTCCAAATCCAGCAGTACCAAGGAAAGCAACTCGCATAAGGTTATGCCTTTACATTTATTTCCTTCTGCTGCTCGCGAAGTCGTTTTAGTTTGCCCCGGAGCAATGACCGTTTTAATGGCGATATCCGATCCACAAGCAGGACTCCCTCCAGATGATCCGTTTCGTGCTGTATTACACGTGCAAAATAACCTTCAGTTGCTATTTCATGGAATTCACCGAAAATATCCTGAAAACGAACCTTAATACTATTGTACCTACTCACATCCTCTGTAATATCCGGTAAGGACAGGCACCCTTCTTCCCCAATGACAGACTCTTCGCTATGTTCAAGTATCTCAGGATTAATAATAACAAATATACGGCGTTTGTCCTCATCTCCCTCAACCGGTAAACCGATAACAAGAAATCGCTCCAAGATTCCTACCTGGGGCGCAGCAAGCCCTACTCCCTCATTGTCTATCATCGCTGCAACCATCTCAGTGGTGACTTTTTGCAGTTCTTCATCAAATTCGGTAACATCCTCTGAAACTTGTCTCAGAACCGGATCGCCATATATTCTAATCTTCATTTTAGACATTTGACACTCAGAAATTTTCTACATTCTATCTAACCAATGCAAAATCAAAGTTATCAGTCGTCCTTACAGGACTTAATCTTCTGGTTTACCAGAACCCATACTTGAAAGTATGGGCTAAAATCAACAGTCCCTTCGGGACAGACTAAACAATTCAAGCACATACAACTTCCTGCTCACAATATTCTATACTTTCTTATCGGATCCATCAGCTTTGCTTACCACACGGGCAATCGCCGCTCGATCAAAGATAAGTTTGGTATTATCACCAACCTTTACGATTAAAGAGTTATCTTTATCTCGAATGCCCGCAATTGTCCCATGCATTCCACCAATCGTTACAATATCATCGCCAGCCTTGATCTCAGACATCATGCCTTTCTGCTCTTTCTGACGTTTCATCTGGGGTCTGAGCATTAAGAAATAAACAACCACAATAATTAATATGAATGGTAGAAAACCGAGTATTCCTCCCGATACACCTGAAGGAGCTGAACCGGGGTCACCACCAGCCATTAATAATACTAAAGGAATGTTCACCTTTTTCTTCCTTGTTTTTTTATGTTATGAAGCAGAAATATAGTATTATAATATCAGATTTCCCACAATCTCTTGTTCTTTGCGATAAGTGTAGAGTCAATTGTAAAAACTATAATATTGAAGCAACAATGCATTAAAGTCATAATTTTGAACCTTTGAGCTGATTTTCACAACCTTATCATTTAAGAGAATGATATTACAGAGGATTAGTCACGATTATTTATTTGCGCAAAAGCTGTGGTTTTCGTACCTTTAACCTCTGAATATATGGGATAGTTCCTTTTAAATCTGCACAAATATTTCTTTTAATATCTTATATATTGTAAATATAGTGAAAAAAAGTAGTTCATCATTTAATTAAAACGGAGGTTTGGTGTTTTCATTCCATCCACCTGGAAAAAATGTGATTCTTTTCACGGGGAATTATGGCAGCGGTAAAACTGAGGTTGCAGTTAATGTAGTCAGCGCCCTTGCAAAAAGCGGCGAAAAGGTTATCATTGGCGATCTTGATCTCGTTAATCCATACTTCCGTTGCCGGGAAGCGAGAACACAACTTGAGGAACTCGGAGCAAAAGTTGTCGCCCCTGATGCAGGAATGAATAGCGCTGATTTACCAATTCTGCTGCCCGAAATCCGTGGTGCAGTCGAACATCCGAATGACATAACAGTTCTGGACGTTGGTGGAGATAATGTTGGAGCAACAGTATTATCTACTTTAACCCCGGTTTTCAAACGGATTGAATATGAAATGATTTTCGTTCTTAATCAGAACCGTCCATTTACTGATACTGTCGAAGGTGCACTGACTTTAATGAGCGAAATCGAACATGCTTCACGTCTGAAAATCACTTCTATTGCCGGGAATACTCATCTGATGGATGAAACTGATTTCCAAATGATAAAAGAAGGTGCAATATTTACCGAGGCTGTTGCCGGTGAAAAGGGAGTTCCAGTTAGTTTCATAACTTCTCTTGTCAGTGTTCTTCACAACGAGAAATTACTTGACTCGCCTGGGGAACAATTATGGAAGTTAATTGAATTTAAAGATTTCCCGGCTCCTGTATTTCCTATGGAACGAATCATGCTCCCCCCTTGGCTTGGAGGTACGCCACCGGGAATATTGGCAACACATTCACGGGATGGATTCGCAAGAATTTCAAAGTAACCCGGATTCTTGAATCCGGGAAAACGTTGCGAAGGATTGACAGGATTTTTAATTTACGATTATTGCATAGAAAAGTTTTTACCCTGATGCTGAAATTATTGTTAACACAATCTGGAGATAAATCATAATGCCGTTGGTTGAAATAAATCCTGACCGCTGTAAAGGTTGCGAGTTATGTGTAGTTGCCTGCCCACAGGCAATCCTCGACATGTCAAAAGAGATCAACACAAAAGGGTATTTTTACGCGAAGGTGATTGAACAACCTCGTTGCATCGGATGCAGACTCTGTGCGATTATCTGCCCTGACCTTGCGATTGACGTAAGTGTCAATGCAGTACAATATGAATTTTACTCGTATTAGGATTTAGAACAAATGTGTGTGTGAGCTTTATTATTTATATCGATTATGAATTAATGATTGATGATCAGGTTGGCATAAGTGTTACAACACCGTTTGATTTAGAAATTCGGATTTGAATTACCTGTTTTGTAGGAACAAGCGATTATGGCAAAAAAATTGATGAAGGGCAACGAGGCAATAGGCGAGGCAGCTATTCAAGCCGGGGCGATGCATTATTTCGCGTATCCTATAACTCCTCAAACCGAAGTAGCTGAATATCTGGCAAGGCGAATGCCTGAAGTCGGGGGAGTATTCCTGCAAGCTGAGAGCGAATTAGGCGCGAGTAACATGCTTTTCGGGGCTGCCGCAAGCGGTAAACGTGCTTTCACTACCAGTTCCAGTCCCGGTATCAGTTTGATGAGTGAAGCGATAAGTTATATCACCTGCGCTGAACTTCCATGCGTCCTTGTAAACGTTTGCAGAGCAGGTCCCGGCCTTGGGGGTATCTTGCCCAGTCAAGGCGATTACTTCCAGGCGACAAAAGGTGGTGGGCATGGCGATTATCGTCTGCTGGTGCTTGCGCCATCAACTGTTCAGGAAGCGGTTGAGCATATCATGCAGGCTTTTGATCTCGCTGACAAGTATCGCAATCCTGTTATGATTTTCGCGGATGGATTAATCGGACAGATGATGGAGCCTGTTGATTTCAGTACAATTAAAAAAGGTAAACCGGCTGATCACAGCAGTTGGGCGGCAACCGGAGCTAAAGGACGTGAACCGCATATTATCAAAACTCTATATCTACAAGCTGAAGAGAATGAAAAACATAACATTCACCTCGCTAATAAATATAAAAAGATGGATATAGAGAAGAAGAGTGAAATTTATGGAGGACTGGGCAAACCTGAGCTGATACTCGCCGCCTTCGGTACTTCTGCTCGCGTATGCAAAACAGCAATAGATCAACTGAATGAGGAAGGTATTGACATAGCATTGTTCCGCCCGATAACACTGTATCCATTTGATGATGTAACAATCTCAGAACTCGCAAATAAAAAACATGTAAAGCAAATCCTGACAATCGAAATGAACAGTGGACAGATGATAGAAGATATCAGACTCTTCACAAAAAGTATCAAGCCGATTCACTTTTTTGGAAGACAGGGAGGGATTGTGCCAAGCCCGGAAGAGGTTATTGCTGAAATCAGAAAGATCATTAGAAATTAGAAATTAGAAATTAGAAATTAGAAAAACTTTTGAGGAAGTCTTGTGAAAAGCAATGTTTCAATAGAAAAAAACAAAGATATAAGGAAATAATATCGATTAAGAATTAAGATAAAGCATTGATTGTTTTCAATTCCTAATTCCTAATTCCTAATTCCTAATTGGAGTATGTATGGCTGTTAATAAAATATTCGAACGCCCGGTAGCAATGCGGGAGAACATTACGCATTATTGTCCCGGCTGTACTCACGGCGTGATCCACCGACTGGTAGCTGAAGTGCTTGATGAAGAGGGATTGCGCGAAAAAACCTGTGGAGTAGCACCGGTAGGCTGTAGCGTATTGATGTATAACTATATGAATTGTGATTTTCTCGAGGCTGCGCATGGAAGGGCTTCAGCTTTTGCAACCGGGTTGAAACGGATCAGCCCGGAAATGATTGTTTTTTCATACCAGGGTGATGGCGATCTTGCCTCTATTGGTACAAATGAAATTCTGCACGCTGCTAATCGTGGCGAAAAAATCACTGTAATATTTGTCAACAACGCAATTTATGGTATGACTGGCGGACAAATGGCTCCTACTACTCTACCGAATCAGGTAACAACGACATGTCCTTTCGGACGTGATACAGAGACTGCCGGTTGGCCCATTCGCATACGTGAATTACTATCCAGTTTACGTACTCCAGCGTACATCGCGCGTGGCTCAGCACATTCACCGCAATGGATCATCCGTACAAAAAAATATATCCGTAAAGCGTTCAAATATCAGGAAGAAAATCGGTGTTTTTCATTAGTGGAGGTCTTATCGAATTGCCCGACTAACTGGGGAATGACACCGAATGAATCAACTGAATGGATCGCAGACAATATGATTCCATATTTCCCTCTTGGAGAACTGAAAACTCCGGAAGAAGTTGATGTACCAACTCAGACTATGATTGGGAAAGATAATTAGGAATTAGGAATTAGGAATTAGGAATTAGGAAAATTTTGGGGAAAGACTTGTGGAAATCAATGCCTAAATGGGAAAAGATGTTTTTTAGCTATGAAGAATGTACTTGGTCGTGACTTCATTTGAAAGAAGCGACATTTAGTAACAGGTTCAATTTTATGATTTGGGGATGTTGAGAATACCATAGATATTTATTGATTAAGAATTTGGATAAAAGCATTGAAGGTTTTTAATTCTTAATTCTTAATTCTTAATTGGAGTTCAAGATGCAACGTGAAGTAAAATTTGCTGGATTTGGCGGGCAGGGGATATTGTCTGCCGGGAAATTTTATGGCGAAGCCGGGATGGAGGAAGGTAAAGAAGTCGCCTGGGTGCCATCGTACGGTCCTGAAATGAGGGGTGGCACGGCATATTGTACAGTTGTAATCGCCGATCATCCCATTGGCAGCCCTATCGTCAACAATCCCCAGGACCTCGTTGCCATGAACCGTCCAAGCCTGGAAAAATTCGAACCGACAATTCGTGCCGGTGGATTTATACTGATTAACAGCAGCCTGATTCCGGACAGGGTGAAGCGAAAAGACGTCATTGAAATATTAGTACCCTGCAATGAAGAAGCAATGAAACTTGGCAACAACAAAGCAGCAAACATGATTATTCTGGGCGCCTATGCTCAATGCAGCGGAATGTTAAAGCTCGAGTCGATTATTGATATTGTCAAAACTGAATTCCAGCGTAAACCTCAGTTCATAGATTCAAATATTGCCTGCATAATGAGAGGGGCGGAAATCGCGAAAAGAGAGATGGAAAACAAGAATTAGGAAATTTATATAATATAGTAGTGCAATATTTTTACGCCTTTTCACATTTGCTTTAGAAGAAAAACAAGAAAAGTTTAGAAGAAGACACAATGAATTCTGAAACGAAAACAAAAGCCTCCAAGAAGAAAGCGGCTGTCCTGAAAAGCGACACGAACGGCAAACTGGATCAAATATTCGATTTGTACCCGCGTGAAGAAGACAGTCTGATAATGATTCTTCAAGAGGTACAGGACCGGTTGAACTGGCTGCCACCTGAAGCGCTTGACAGGGTTGCGGATGAGTTAAACGTCCCACGCGCCCGAGTTCAGGGAGTAGCGACTTTTTACAGGGCATTCAGCCTCGAACCTCGTGGCGAAAAAGTAATTAAGGTTTGCCTGGGAACTGCATGTCATGTTCGTGGCGCTCAAATCCTGGTGGATGAACTGGAGCGCCGACTTGATTTGAAAGTTTCTCATGGATGTACTAAAGACGGTAGATTCAGCCTTGAAACTGTAAATTGTGTTGGAGCTTGCGCTATGGCGCCGGCTATTGTCGTAAATGAGAATTATTACGCAAACGTCAAACCGGATAAACTTGACAAAATGCTGAAGAAGGAACAACAATCATGAGCGCTGCTTTAAGTTTTAAAAATCCTGAAGCTCTCCTTGCATATGCGGAAAAGGTAAAAAAATACCGTCAGCAGCGCACAATGGAAATTCGTGTTTGTGCCGGTCCCGGATGTATCGCTCGTGGAGGACGAGAGATTTTCAGTGCAATCAAGGCAACTATTGAAAAGAATAAAAAAGAGTTAAAAAAGAAGAATCTCGAAGTAGGGGTAAAATTTGAGGCAAAATGTACCGGTTGTCATGGATTGTGTGAAGCTGGTCCGGTTGTCACTTTCGAACCTTCTAAACTTTTCTACAGCAAAGTAAAGATCAAGGATGCCGAGGAGATTGTCGAAAAAACAGTACTTAATGATGAAATCATTAAACGGCTTCTTTTCAAATCCTGCGATTCACGCGGCGGTGATCTTATAAAAAAATATACCGATATTCGTTTCTACGCTCTTCAAACCAAGGTTGCCTTAAGGAATGTCGGTGTTGTTGATCCTTCAAACCTGGACGATTTTATTGCTGAAGATGGTTTCAAAGCATTTGTTAAAGCATTAACCGAGATGTCTCCCGATGATGTCATTGAAGAGATTGAAAAATCAGGTCTTCGTGGTCGTGGAGGAGCAGGATTCTCTACCGGCAAAAAATGGAGAAGCGCTAAACGTGTAAAGCAGGATCGAGTCTGGATTATTTGCAATGGCGACGAAGGTGATCCGGGCGCTTTTATGGACAGGGCAATCATGGAGGGTGATCCTTATTCTGTAATCGAAGGTTTACTGATTGGAGCATATGCCCTTGGCGCTACAGATGGTTTCATCTATGTGCGTCATGAATATCCATTAGCTGTAAAACATCTTCAAATGGCAATAAATACTCTTGAAAAAGCCGGGTTATTGGGGAAGAATATTCTCGGAACAGGCATGACCTTCAACCTCAAGATTTCGCGGGGTGGAGGAGCATTCGTCTGTGGTGAATCGTCTGCGCTGATGCGATCCCTCGAGGGTAAGGTAGGTGAACCCCGCGCTAAATATATTCGTAGTGTTGAAAAGGGACTCCTTGATCAACCGACTGTGCTTAATAACGTAGAAACTTTCACTTGTGTGCCTGCAATTATTGATAAGGGCAGCTCCTGGTTTGCATCTATAGGTCCGAAAAGCAGTACAGGTACAAAGGCTTTCAGTCTCGTTGGTAAAGTTAAAAACACGGGATTAGTTGAAGTTCCAATGGGACGGACATTACGAGAAATCATCTTTGACATCGGTGGTGGGATAATTGATGACAGACCGTTTAAAGCCGTTCAGACAGGCGGTCCCTCCGGTGGTTGTCTCCCAGTAGATAAACTTGACCTGCCGGTGGATTTTGACACCTTAAGCCGAGCCGGAGCAATGATGGGATCCGGAGGCATGATCGTGATGGATGATCGTACCTGCATGGTGGACATTGCTGATTATTTCATCCGTTTTCTTATCGGTGAAAGTTGTGGAAAATGTGTGCCCTGTAGAGAAGGATTAAGACAAGTGCATGAATTGCTTGACAGGATTATCCGGGGCGATGGTGAATTAGACGACTTGAAAAAAATTGACCGCCTGTGCCATACGATGGAAGTTGCAAGCCTATGCGCACTTGGAAAAAGCGCTCCTTATCCTGTTACATCTACGATAAAATACTTCCGGGATGAATACATGGCACATATTGAAGAGAAGAAGTGCCCGGCGGGAGTTTGTAAATCACTGGTTAAATATGACATTAATAAGGACTGCATCGGATGCCTGATATGCAAGAAACAGTGTCCGGTTGATGCTATCAGTGGTGAAAACAAGAAATTACACGTTATTGATCAGGATAAGTGTATAGTATGTGGTATCTGTTATGAAGTCTGTCCGGTGGATACTGTAGATATTATTTCCGGCGGAGAAATTGTAAATAGACGAGAACTCGAAGTTGTCAACCCATAGAATTATACGTTTTTCAACTAATGTGCGTAAATAGTTAGAACAGTTTAGATATTATGTTTCTCTATTATATCAAGAGAACATTTTTCAGTTGATTGAATAACTCGCCGATGCGCGTGGAGTTAAGTAAAATGCCCAAAGACAGATCTGAAAAAGTAAGAGTGACAATAGATGGTCGATCAATAGATGCTGAGAAAGGGAAATCTATTCTCGAAGTCGCTCGTGAATGTGGGATTGAAATACCGAGTCTGTGTTATCATCCGGGACTGGAATCTTTCGGCGCATGCCGGTTGTGCGTTGTAGAGATTACAAAGCCGGGATGGGAAGGTTGGAAAAAACTTGTTACAAGTTGTCTCTATCCCGTGGAAGAGGAATTAATCATCGATACACGTAGCGAGGAAGTTCGTGAAAACAGGAGTGTAGTTCTTGACCTACTCTTAGCCCGTGTTCCGGAATCAGATGTAATTCGTCAGCTTGCAGCCGAATATGGCATACATGATACAAGTTATACCAAACGTGAAGACGCCGATACCTGTATCATGTGTACTATTTGTGTCCGTGTCTGTGATGCAATCGGAGCAAACGCTATTGCAACACTATCTCGCGGTCCTGATAAATATGTAGATGTTCCAGATAAAGATGCATGCATTGGCTGCCTTGCATGCGCCCTGAGCTGTCCGACCAATGCAATTCCATTTGAAGAATTCGTAAATGGTAAGCGAAAAATATGGGGCAGGGAATTTGACCTCGTTTATGATGAAATTTCCCATGAACCCATTGGTACTCCGGAACAGATCGATCATTTCGCGGAAAAATCCGGACTGCCAAAAGAATATTTCCTGAAAAGTGACAAAGTCCGCAAAAAAGAAACAGCAGTAACATTTGCCAGAGTTCAGTTTTAAATAGGTTGGATCAAAATGTCAAAAAGATTATTTGTTACTCCGTATCGTTGTACTGATTGCAAAAACTGTGAAGTGGCATGCAGTTTTGTACATACACGCAACCCGATGAAACCGGCATTGACCAGAGTACGCGCTTACACACTAATGGGTGAAATTAAATCGGTAGTCCTCTGTCTGCAATGTGAGGATGCTGCCTGCCAGACCGTATGCCCTACCGGAGCCCTGACACGTAATCCTGATACAGGCGCTATTGACCGCACTGATGCATGTATCCTGTGCAAAGCCTGTACGATGGCTTGTCCTTTCGGGAATATTCACTTCGATCCGGCTTATGAGGAAATTGTCAAATGTGATGTTTGCGGCGGCGATCCAGCATGTGCAAAATACTGCCCGACACGAGCGCTTGTGTGGGCGGAAGAGCCTTCACCTGATCTTGATCCGGAAGAAGAAATCGAAGTTATGCCTTTGCCCTGGGCAATGACAATGCCGGCAAAATAGGAGATATTTGACTCATTTTTTTATCAACTATATAGTATTTACTCTTTTATCGAGAGTAACCCATTCAAACTAATAGCCCGTCCCAGGAATTGGAACGGGCTATTATCATAATGCTGTAATCCCTTATCAAGAGGGATTTACTTTTTTTACTTCATCAGCACCATTTTACGAGTCATTGTGACAGAACCGGTTTCGAGTTTGTAGAGATAAATACCACTTGCGAAGTCGGATGCATCAAAAGTGATGCTCTTTGACCCTGGCTGGGTGAAGCCATTATAAAGCGTAGCCACTTCTTGTCCAGTAATGTTAAAGACCTTCAAAGTTACATTCTCTGCAACTGGAATACTGAAGGCAATAGACGTTGTGGGGTTGAAGGGGTTCGGATAATTCTGGCTTAATGTGTAAGCTGCTGGAGCATTCACAGGCGTTTCTTCCACGTCATAAACACCGGGGCCAACCCATTCAAGCAGGTCATCCATCAATGTGACGAAATCTTCACTTGCATAGTAATAAACAATCCAGTAATCCGGATAGTCATCAGGATAAGGCAGGAAAGAATCAACCACCAGGGTGCTGAACATATCGAAAGCAAAGTAAGCAGTCTTCTGGTCACCGTCTTCTTTTTTGAGCGCCATTCCTCTGCCAATTTCAGCACCTTCAAAAATAACTTCGGCTTCAGCATTGGCAACTACAAAGTCAGCCCAGTTGCCACTGTATGCAGGATCGATGACGTATGCTTCATCAGCGAAGGCACCACTGACGGGATCACCTGAAACACCAAAGAATGCCGTATCAGTCGGTTGTACGTCATTGCTGCCACTTGCAATTCCGAAGCAGTCAAAAGCGAAGTCACCTTCTGAGAAGGTCGGTTCTTCTTCATCAGGAACCTGGGCAAAGAAATAATCCATGTCTGAGAAAATGATGTTGCAACCGGTCATGAAGCGATGGGCAAATGGAGAATCATCCCATTCACGCGCCGGCATATCGGTTACACCCCATCCACAGACAAAAATAGTATTCCACATACCACCGTTAACTGTGAACTCATCAAGACCTTTATTGTTTTCAACATCCCAGAGTTCATAGGAAACATCCACGCTACCAAGCGAGTCGAGGTAAGAGGTAAGTACGTCAATGCGTTCACCCATATTGTCAGCTACTACGAGCATATGAGCATCCGGGTTCATGAGTTCTATGACTGTGAAGAAAAGCTGACCATCCTCGTTAGTATTGGAGGCGTCTTCTGAATCAGTAGCTTCAATCCAGTAGTTGAATTGCGATCCTGAATCAGCAGCCGCAAGAGCGAATTCAGCTTCAAAAATATCATCACCATCGGCATCAGTCATATCATAAGATGTAGCATCGCCACCGTTCATGGATACCAATAAACTCGCTGTAAAATCGTTATCTTCTCCATCAATTATCTTGGCGGTGACTTTACAATCTTTGCTTCCATTTATCGTGTTGGGAAGCTGGCTCATTGAAGAAATAAATGGAGGTGCATTTTCGGTGTAAGTAACCAGCACTCTTATCATTAAATCAACAACTGTTGCACCTGCGATATTGCTGGAATAAGAACCCCACACTTCTTCGTAGTCTTCGTTATCCGTCCAGGGCCCACCCATCCAGGTGTATGTGAAGCGGCGACCGGTTACATCATCAGCTAATGGCTGGGGATGTCCATCATCCTGGGTTTTTACAAATCCAACCACGAACTTGGACATATCCCACTCAATACCTCCACCAACAGGTTCAAGATCATCCGGGTTAAACAGGTATTCCCATTCGTTTGAGCCAGTACAAGAGTTGACAAACGGCCCGAAGACAAGATCTCCAAGCGGACTTACCGGAGAAGTACCTCGATCTACCGAGCGTCCTGACTCACCTGCTTCATCGTTATAATCCCAGAGAAATGTCTGGAAACTACCTTCGCTGTTCCATTGCACCTGCGCTACATATATTGAGCAGGGCGCCAGTGGTTGAAAAACGACACACATTGTGTCACCCTGGGAACCTGAACTCAAATAGTACTCAGATACATCGTTACCATAGCGAAAAATCTCTCCCCGGAAGTCTTCATCTCCCCAGTCGAGTTCATCAACTACAGGTCCACGCGATTTGTGAAATTCAACTGGTTTAAGCTCGACCAATTCACCTGCAAATACTGCACCTGCAAGCAATAATGCTAAGCACATAACCATTGTCCTACGGAACATAAATCCTCCTTCTTTGTTTCACCTGACTTAGGTGTTTTAAGCACTGTTTTCTTTGTTTAACGTTACCATTAACGTTTTTTTATCTTTGTTACAATCTCACTCTAAAAACTTATCCAAACCACAAAATACAACGAATATTACCTCAATGCATCAATTTTGACTCTCAATTCAATTAAAAATTCACCAAAATTGGAGGCATATTTATATTCGATAACGTATGTATCGCCATTCTGAGGAATTGGATTTGCTTTGAATTGCAGGGTATTTCCTGTCGATTCAAAACTAACGACATCAAACATGTTTTCATGTGCATCATCTCCGGAAATCACTACAACTTCCGGAACAATCAAATTGAAATTTGTCAATTCAAGTTCAGCTATCCCGGTATTCCAAGTATCCTGATGCAGTGTCACAACTACTGTATCTGATGCCTCTTGAATCTGTGTAGAACCGCTGATAAAATTCCCGGAAATGTCATCAAGTACATACATACAGTTAGCATAATCACCACTGCCAAAGTAGGCTTCAGCTTTAACGAGCTTCAATTTGGTTACGTCAAAATCAGCTATCCACCGGTGTTGGAAGGCGTTGTCAAGAACAAGCGCTTCATCAGCAAAATCAATTGCATTTTCGAATTCACCATCAGCAAGATACGCAATTGCTCTTCCTGCATTCGATTCAGCTCGAAGGTCATTGGCTTGACTCGATGAAATTCCTCCATCGTCAGGATCGGCTCCCTCAAGCACTGAACTCAATGCAATCACATTATCGAAGTTCTGCAGCGCTCTGATTAATTCACCCCGTTGCGCGAAAGCATATCCCATTCCAAGGTATGCTTCGAGGTTTTTCGCATCAGCATTGGTTGCTTCAATAAAACAAGTAACAGCTTCCTGGAAATTTCCCTCTTCGTAATTAGACCAGCCATCTTCAACTAATCCCTCAACAGTTACAGGTGCGCCTGTTGGAATATCATCACTGGATGTTTCACAGCCCGGTATGAACACAACTGTTAAAAACAGCATCATGGTCAACAAAGTTATGATATTCTTTTTACTAATGTATTTATACATTTTTTTGTTCCTCCATTCCAACTTTATTTGACCAGTACCATTTTTCTTGTATTTGTGAAATCACCCGCTTCAAGACGAACGAAGTACATCCCGGACGCCAGGTTGGAACCCTCTTCACTGGTTCCATGCCAGACAATTCGGTGCGTTCCAAACCGCAAGTGAGAATCCAACAATTTTGCTACGCGACGACCAAGGATGTCATAAATGAACAGACTGACCTGTCCGCTTGACGGTAACTGAAACTCGATTGTTGTCGCCGGGTTGAACGGATTTGGATAGTTTTGTTTCAGGCTGTATTCAGTAGGGATCAGCAGGTTGGAAAGAATATCTCCATGTTCACCCGCCATTACACGATATGTACCAAATCGGGCAATTCTGGTTGAGATTGTGCCAGCTTCCTCATCAATACTGCCACCTACGTATGCCCAGGCATTCTCATGTAAATAATAGATACCTACCTGATTGTTTTCTGCAAGCTCCTGATCGTACCTGATAGTCAAAGTTGCTGGATCTTCAAGCTCGAGATTTACGGGAGCAACCCTGTAATCCGGGCTGACATTGATGCGTTCAAAATCATCCGGGATAACCGGCAGCTCGTCTAACTCCCCAGCCTGACCTACATCAGGAATTGTCGTGATATTCCCCCATGCTGACCTTGACAACGAATGTCTTGAAGTTCTCACTATCACATCCTTACCAAGCGCCAATTCACCGGGTTCACCCCCCGGCAGGCGATTTACACCTACAGACATCGTAGGGGCGTTTACTTCATTGCCATTGGAATAGTAGCCACCTAAATGCCAATAATACGTCCCTGCCTCCGGCATCCATCCACTGGCTAGATACAGATGATGATGGCTCATTTCATTATCAACCGTGGTCAGTTCAAAATTATCCGATGAGGAATAAACCAGTAATGTATCATTTCCATCTGAATCTGAAGATGCATACAATAGAGGCGCTGCATCAGCTTCCTCGTTATACAACTGGAGTTCTGTGATTACATATACGTCCAGTTTCCGGGATAGAGCCGGATTTTGAGCGATGAAAATACGGGTGAATTCAGAGGCAGACGATTCGTTTGTTAATGTGAATTCTCCTCCACCACTGGCAATAAGCACCCACATGGGGAAATCATCATCACCCGTCCCCAGAGTCCAATTACCTCCCGGTGACATAGAAGCAATACCTCGATTCAAGTCATCATCCCAGTTTTCACCTGAAAAATCCTGTATTTTGTATTCGTCACCCAGATCAGGAGAAATATTGGAAGCCCGCACATTGACCTTGCGGAATTTTATGAATGAAGCGTCTGAGCCTGCGAAAACCACCAAATCGTCATTTGTGGGATCAAGCGCCCTGTTAGGATCCAGGTCGCCGTATGAAGTGTAATAGTAACTGAAACCCAGTATGGGACAATTTTTCAGGTAAGGCGCTTTATCCTTCCCGGATGTGTCTTTCCATTTAAGTTGAGATCCTCGAACCGGTCCGCGCGTATTGATCTGTTCAAATTCATATATTCCGTGATCGCCTTGTGTTGCATCAACCACATCCAACAGGTTCGCAGTAGCAAAATCAAGAATTACTTCAGAAATGCCTTTATTCTTTAAGTATTCCGGAAGTTGATCCTGATGATCAATAATAACCTCATTTATTGCATTTAAACCTGCACGAGGTGAAGCGGCAATCTCCTGGATTATCTCATCTCCGCCATATTTTTCCCACAAATAGAGGAAGAACATATACATATGAGTATAATCTACACGGCTGTTATGGTCTGCTCCCATTGCGACAAGAATATTCCCACCAGCAAGTCCTCTCGCTTCACTCGCCCCGTAAAATGTAGGCTGGTCAACAATAACGAGGCTGTCCTCATCATTAAGCTCTACTCCTCTTCCAACAATGAATTCAGCCAGGTATGCCAGACCGACACGCATCCATTCCTGTTCATAAATATCTACTTTATATGTAACATACTGGGTGAAGATGTTGGTTAATGCGCCAAGTCCATCGTTGATGCTTTCAAAATTTGCCTGGTTATATACATAGTCAGGACCCGACCTGTTATCCCAGCTATAGACAATTTTGTCGGGGTTGTTGAAACTCTGAGGATAACAATCAACAACAATCAGTTCTGAGCCATTAGAATATTCAACATCGCTGCCAGGAAGATCATCAGGTCTGAAGTATCCCGGCTGCCACATCGCACCCTTGGAATCGTTTCTTCCATCTTCCCCATAATCATCATAAACATCAGCGAAAAGAATATTAACTTTCTCCGGAATCTTGTCTTCCTGACCATCGGCAAACAGTTCAAGAATTACCTCATACGCACCCTTATCAGGATTATTTGGCGATGAGTGCTCGAAATATTTGACTGCCGAATCAACTTCAGCCATAACCATTGGGACTACGCCTGTTGGAAAAGGAGCGAAAGTCGGAGGTTCGGTATCTCCATCGTAGTGGTCGATACCATTCAATTGATCCATTTCCAACCACTGACTATTTGCAATATACCATGTGGCGTGTTCTGATATTTTTCTGATTGAAGCGTGCTCCCGTCGCGGTAAAGAAGGGAAATATTCTTTTCCGCGAACGAAGAAATCCCGCCCATAGCCGATTAAAACATCAACTGCATTGGAGTCAGCAGTTAAATGTTCCAGATCAGTAATATTCAACATTTCCGGGGATTCGATACCATCACCGTTCATTAGAAATCCGGCTGAAAAATCAACTTCTACCGCATCCTTACTGCCATCAGAAATTGCATTTAGCGCCTCCACATTGGAATCGTTCAGATAGAAGATTATCCGGTTGTAATCACCTCGTACTATACTGTCAGCGCCGAAGTAGGCGCTATCGGCAGCAGATAAAGTAACACCCGCGAAATTAAGTTTATTCAAATCCACTGCTGAGACAGGAAGAGCTGATTGAGTTTCAAGTATTAGACGACCTTCCTGAAAATCGTAAAACAGGTATTTGGGAAGAGGCGGGTTCGTATCTGCAATATAGTCAATCTGGGCATCGCTGTTATTATCTGGAATCTGACGATTACCGTTCAATTTGTTCTGTTGATAAACGCTGAATGGCGCTACTTTTAATGTAGCATTCGCCCGGTCTCCATTCATCTCAAAATTGTTTTGATCGAATCTGTTAATATCAATAATTAATGCTTTGTTACCCGTAGTCCGTTCAAATTCACCGCCCGTTAACGAAAATTCATCGTCTCCGATCACAATGCTGAATCCCGTCAATTCCACCAACTGATCCAACCTGACGTCAAACAGTACATAGAGTTGGTTCAGAAATGCGTCATAAGATACTGAATCAACGTTAGGAGCTTTGTTGGAAGTTGACTCATCGACAAATACTAAATCCACAGAACCGTGACTGTTTCCGTTTCCCTGCTCACTGATTACTGCATTCGCCAGCAGTTCGATTTCGTATTCAACATCATCGTACCCGAAATAAAAATCTTCTACAGCTCGAGAATCAGGCACATTCATGGTAATTGTAACACCGTTACTGCCACTTCTAGTTGCGTCACCACCGCTGACAAATACTGAAACCGTTACCTCATTAGTGTCGGATTCGATACCTGAGCCGTTAAACCAGAATTTCGGCATTATTATGTAAGAAGCGACATTAGGATCAACAGCGAGGTTGAATTTCACTTCGAGTTCATTCAAACCGAGATCATACTGTGCGCTTTCAACAAGAAGCGGAACTGAGTCTTCAATATAGGTAACGACAAATGCATCAGATTCTTCAACAGGAACAAGAGGATTATAGTTTTCATCCACAAAGGTGAATGCACCAAAACTGACTGTTATGGAATTATTATCAAGCTGCTCGAATGCTGCCCTGTTCGTTCTTGAAAGTTCAAACGACAAATGTGTGGAATCTTCCCTGGTCATGTCCAGGGCGCTGGCAAAAGTGAAGCTGCCGCCCAGTGTATCCATGAAGGAAATATTAACCAACCGGATATTCTGCTCCATATCCAGTACCTCGTTACCATTACGATCTTCGTCAGGATTCACTGTACTGAGAATGCCGTCTCCGGGTCCTGGCCAATCACCATTGTCTGGATGATCTCCTGAAATATCCTCTGGTAACTGATCAAATTGCATGACTGAATTGAATTCAAAATGAAGCAAATTGGACGATGCATTATAGATTACATCAGTCAACATAACTTCACTTCCTGCAGCCGTAGCCATGTAGTCCAGCGAAATCCATCCTGCTGAGCATTCAATTCCATCCGAGTCAATTACCATTCCACCGGGGATATAAATTCGCATGTCGTCGTGATTCAGATCGATTTCAAGTGCCATCAGGTCAGCATAATCTCTTCCCCAACAATCAGCAGTAATTTCCGTTCCCGAATCGTTAACATATAGATAACGATCAACAACGCCGTTGAACATTGGGGTAATAATTAAGCTGGAGCTTCTCGCTGACTGATTTAAAACCAGTGCCCCTCGCAACGCAAGGTCTGCATTCTGCATACCGTTGTCATCGTCGATCAATATGCCATCGATAACAACTGATTTCTCTTCAGTCACTACCTCGGTATCGAAATATATCCGTATTTCGTTGGTTGCTTCATCATATTCAGCTCTATCTGCAACGGGTTGGGCAACAGCAATAGTGTACATTAGAAGTAATACAACCGGTACTGTCAATCCTTTACCCAAAAATCTAAACATATTATTTCCCTCCTTAGCTCAGACAGTTTATTAATAAACTTCTGAATGAGGCAGTTATTGTCGCATCAAAAGTTATAATGGACATTAAACCTGTGTACCATTTCAAGAATACCGAAATCACTAATAGCGTAATCGATTCCAAAACCTTGCCATCCCGATCCCATACCGGCTGAGAAACCTTGGGTATCATGTCCGATAGTATAACCGCCACGGAGGAAGAACAGTTCACGAAAACCATATTCTCCACCAAGGTTGTAACGTTCAATGTTATCGTTGGGATGTTCCAAATCGGCTACAAGTGTCAAACGATGCATTTCGTCTGTATATGGTTCGATTGCCATTCCAAGTTTAAACGTCATAGGGAAATGGTATGGCAGATATCCAGTGGGATCATTCAGGATTGTGCCATTGTCGTAGTCGTAATAGTTACCGTCAAGTTCAATTTCAGGTCCGAAATTACGGATATTCATGCTCAGCTTTACAGTATTCCAACGTGTATCGTATAGCGTTCCAATATCTACAACCCAGGCACCGGCAATAGTACCGTCAAGATCTTCACTGATGTATTTAAAGTTTGAACCGATCGAGAACTTATTCGTCAACTGCGTCGCTGCCGAAATTCCCATCTGCCAGTCGGTAACACTCCAGTATTCACCAGTACCATTAGGTTGGCTGACAGTCGTTTCTTCTACATCGCCGCTATTTAGACTTGCCGCGAAAACTCCAATTCCCCATGAGGGAGATATTTTTCGGGCGTATCCTACCGCATCATAACTCATATCCGCCAGCCAATTAACCCTTTCAAAGAAAACTGCGTTTCCCTCAACATGGGTCAATCCTGCAGGATTCCAGTACATCGCAGAGACATCATTGCTCAGGGCAGCAAATGCATTACCCATCCCAACGCCTCTCGCGCCAATTGGAATTTTCAGGAACTGGGTGCCTACTGTACCAACCTTGGCGAAGTCTTCAGCAGATCCGATAAGGGGTATCATGAGCGCAGCAGCCAGGACGAATACCACAATGTATCTTATATTTTTCATGGTTGTTTCTCCTCTATAGCCTTATCGGATGATTAAGAATTTGTCAACTTTTTTCTGATCATCCGGCGTCTCAACCACATAGATGTACAAACCGGAAACAATCTTTTGGTTGTTTCGACTGATCAGATTCCAATATTCAGCCCCGCTAGTAGTGCTGGAATGCATAATTTCATCTATTAAATCACCAGTCATAGTAAAGATTGAAATTTTGCATCGCGGAGGCAGATTGATGAATGAGATCCTATCCTCATAACGGGATTCGAAAATCGCCGTTCCTTTGTAAGGATTAGGTACAACTTTAATGTCATCAACAGTACCAATGAAATCGGTTCCATCGGGATTATCTATTTTTGCATCAGGACGTGGTATTACGGGGTCAGGAGCGCCTTCAAGGGATTTTCGATAGTTGGATTTCGCCGACTCTATCTGGTTTAGCCCCCTATCAGGTTTATCGGGATCGTAAGCAACAACCGAATAGAAGTATTTCAACCCATTTATCGGCGGTTCTGTGTCGTTGAATACCACATCTCCATTAGAGTCTATGAATACACCTCCTTCATCGGAATAACCATGGACTATATCTGGCAATTCGACTTTCACAAACTGCCTGTTTGGAGCAGCATGAGCCTCCCAATAACCCTCATCATGAATCGTAAGAGTATTGGATCCAACTATCAGCGGGCATATGGTATCGCCTTCAGAGTTCAAAAGATAAACCGGCTCGTTTTTATTATCAAATGCGGCTATCATCAACCAATTCTGAGCATTGTATTTGGAGCGATATATTTTATAACCCTCGAAGTCCGGTGTGCCAAGGAAATTGTCTATGGTAGTTTCCGCGGACGAATCCCATACCATATTTATCTTACGGTCTCCGGCGCTGTAATGCAGTTCCGGAATGGGTGGAGGGATTGGCAACAGGAAGTGCTTATCGCTTCTGATGGCATTATTGGTTACGCCTGTAAATCCAAGTTGTGCGATATCTGGTGTCGTAGGATCATTATCACTGACGAACTCCTCAGGTTTTGAGACAGGTGTACCAATCACGCCCGGATCACCCTGGAAATAAGAAATGAGAGCGTTATCAACATTCTCACGCAAACCCTGAATTCCCAAGCCCACACCTGTTACCATCACGTACTTTTTCGTCTCACCATCAAGCCAGTCATTATAAGGTCCGCTGGTGTACATATAGCGATAATCAAAGACCGGTGCACCGGCGGCATAGTCGAAAGGATGTGGCATGAAATGCAATCCTGCGGAAAGATCGTGCGTACCGGTCATATACTCATATTTTTCTATATCGCTGCCCGGGTCAGATTCCCAGTTCCACCATTGATGAGAAAGTGGTCGAGGCATTGTATCATCTTCTGCTGCATAGAACGGATCCATAGGAATATATAGCAATCGAGTTCCAATGAATCCTGCTACGGGTGTAGTGTTTGTTCTTTCCCCAACATCATTCTCACCACTTTGAGGATAATCTCCGTCATACATATAACTCATATTTCGGGAGAGCAAATATCCTCTTAAAGTATCACCATTCGCATCGAAAAGAACTTCACCGTCGAACTCTGTTTCAGGCTGTCCAATTATTGGAGGACCACCGGGAACCAGGTAAATCTGGAATTCGTCATAAACTCCGTCAGGCTCAGCGACAAATTCTTCATCACCGGGTGCGTCGGCATCAGTGTAACCATCCACGTATGGATTTCTGGGATCTGCCAGAGCCCAACCCCAGACGTCATAGCCGGTTATTCCGTCGCCATCAAGGTCTAACGGATCTACCCAGTCATAACGGAATTCATTCTGTCCTTCCGGCGTCCAGCCGTCATAATCAACGAGGTCGTCAATATTCGGCTGGTCAGGATCTCCCCCGGCACCGGCACCACAGTCATTGTCAAAGACCCAGGTAACCATAGCTCCGTTCAACGTGCCGCCTGAAGTATTCTTTATCTCGTAAAGAAAAATGATGAAATCATCATAATCGGTTAACGACCAGGCAAGACTTCTTTGAGAAATCTGGAACCCTATAGGTGTGTGCCCGGAATAGTCGGTCATGTCATCAAAAGTCACCCAGCCATCCTGGATAGCCTTTGGTCCTGAGCCGAAATAGAAAGACGATCCTTCGGTAGGATCAAATTCATAATTACCGAAGTCAGCGTGTGAACATAATGGTTCCCCGCCAACCATCGCAGCAAGCCAGAAACGACCTTCCCATATATAGAAAACTTCCGATCCGCCGGGCCATTCACCGGAAGGAAGGTTCGCGTTGGGATCGCCATAATTGCCATAATTCGAAATGGCTGACCATATTGTCCCGACATCGTGTACTCTCTGGGCTAATGCCGGACGTGCGCTGCTTGTCCTGACAGGTCCTTTTGTGCCTTTACCGGGTAATGACGCCGAAATCGATAGAGATGCAAATCCAAGGACGGCAAATCCGGTTAAAAACCATTTTAGATATTTTGACCTCACGGTCTTCCTCCTCCTTAGATATTAAAACTCAAATCCTATACCGAATTGGAATGATCTACTCCGCTCCCAATACAATGGATTATCGTGAAGACCATCAACGTCTTTATCGGGTTCGCCATTGTTATCAGCATCGTTAAACATATACCATTGAGCATCTGCGTAAGTCTGGAAATAATCCTGATCGATGTTCTGCCTGTCGAAGATGTTGTATCCCTGCAGATAAATCAGTGCGGCAAAATTATCGTTGAAACTGTATCGCTTCTGAACCCTACCATCAAATGTAAGGGTAAACGGGAGACGCTGATCGTTGATCGGTGGATCCTTGTCCCTGCTTGGGCTTGTGAAAGGTAAGCCACTTCCGTAACGACCGATCAGACTTAACATCCATTCATCCATCCAAGCCATATTGAATGGTTTTGTGCCTCTGGGAACCATAAGTTGAATCGTCCCGTTGACTGTATGACGCTGATCCCAGTCCAGGTAGCTTTCTGTCGTGCGAATGACGTTTTCAGCCCAGGCATTTTGATAGTTTTGCCTTGCAGACGAAGCTTTACCTTTCGATACGGAATATGTATAATTTACAGTACCGCTATAAAAACTGCTGAACCGCTTTTCAAGGCTTAACTCAAAACCACGTACGTTACCGTAATCAAGGTTGATATACAAACCGTACCAGTTGCGTGGATCATAATAAACCTGGCGGGTGTCAGTTAAACCTGATATGTCCTTATAGAAACCGGTACCTACCATAGCCATATCCGGAGTAAACTGATGACGTACAGTAAGTTCGTAGGATGTTGTACGTTCAGGCTCAAGGTTGACATTACCTATCAGTGGAAATGCACCTGAGAAATCCCAGTTTACGTTGGTAAAAGCATAGCGCAATATGGGGATTTGGAAATTCCGGCTGTAATTGAAGCTCAACAGGTCACGATCAGTGATCGGGAACGCAACACCGAGTCGTGGTCCCCAATAGTATTTTGGATCGACAGCAACAGGATTTTTGACTTCTCCGCCATTAACCGGATCAAGGACAGGATCCTCTATATCCGCCGGATATTGATCGAAGTTAATGTCAAATACGTCAAATCGCACACCGGCATTAATAACCATCCCCTCAAATTCCATTTTATCTTCAAGCCAGAAACCGTATAGTCTCGGTTCGGTATTGACGTTCTGACCATAAACATTACCACCGGAAGCCATATCTACGTCATGATCGAAAATTTCAATGAATTGAAGGTCGATGCCACTCTTTATCTGGTGATATTTATGCATCTGGCTGGTGACATTACCCTTGATATTCCAAACGATCTTGTAATCATTTCCCCAACGTGCCCTGTCATAGGTTTTGCCGGAACCATAATTCATAAAATCGTCGTTGTCCTTGGTATTACCGAAGAAGTTTATATCTTGCCAACGAAGCCATTCATCACTCGGATTCCCTTGTGAGGCATCAATATATCCATCATCGTCATTGTCCTGAAAGAGATCATGCTGGGAACCATAAACATCCCAATCCCAGATTTCGTTACCGTTCAGATCTTCGTAATCATATTCACCATTCTGGTTGAAGTCAAAGAATACGAAACCTTCTGCTTCTTTGTAATAATCCCGGTATTCATCCCAAATTTCCTGCGGGACATCGGCATTTGTAGAATATTTCAACTCGAGGTCGAGCATTTCGTTGCCGTTGGTATCTTCGTTGAATCTTTCACGGGAGTTATAGTGCAATTGAGTCTTGTATCGTGAGACGTTTAACTCATAGAAAGTCCTGGCGGATAATGTGTGATTCCATTTAGCAGAAAATTGCTCGGTATGATGTTCGTAATAAGGAACATGATTAAACATATTGTGAGCATCTAACTGAAAATTGTGATTCAAATCTTCAGTGTCGATCGCCCCGTCACCATCAAGGTCCTCACCCGGATCGATCACTCCGTTGCGGTTAAGATCCTCTGAATCCACCAATCCATTATCGTACCAGGGATTGCCATTTGCATCCAGGTAAACATATCCTGGATCTAAATCACCATTTTCCAGGTAAATGGGTTCGAACTGACCTAACCGGTCTTCAAAAGTAGTTCTGCTCCAAAGGTTTTCGTCGCTGCCTTGTCCGAAAAAAGTATATTGAGCGTTTGAAACAGCACCGCTGAAGGTCAACTTATGCTTGGGTGATAACTTGTAAGTTACTTTACCGAAAGAGCTTGTGAGTGTTGAATCGTCGTTCTCAAACCGACCTTGCGTATCGAAATACTGCCCGGAGAAAAGGTAGTACATACTTCCCATTCGTAGGCTGTTGAATAGGGGAACCGGACCGGAAACACTACCTTGCAGATCTTTCATCCTGTCCCGTTCGCCTACAAACGCCTCATCCTCACCCATATCGTTTGACCGAATGGATAAATTACCGTCAATCCGGTCTGCACCCTCTTTGGTTATCTGGTTGACAACTCCGGATAATGCGTTGCCGTATTCTACTGATTGCCCACCGGTGATCACATTTACTTCTGCAAAAGATACTTGCGGAATAAAGCCTTCATACGTCCCGGTCATGGGATCAACCATTGATGCGCCATCAACAATATAGCTTACTTCAGATGCTCGCCCGCCCCTGAAATTGTTACCCACAATTCCGGCAGACAATCTAACTATTGCCACGATATTTTCGACGGGCATTAGTTTCATATCCTCTGCAGTTCTCGTGGTACGACTGTCAGTCATATCCTTCTGGATCATCGGACGCTTGGCGATGTAAGTTACTTCCTCGCCTGCTTCCATGATTGTCGGAGCCAGTTTAGCATTAATCGAGGTAGTTCTGTCAGAACTGACTTTGACATTGTTGAAAATCACCGTTGTGTAGCTTAACATCGAGGCTTTTAAAGTGTAATCTCCGGGTGGAACATTAAGGATGAAAAAATTCCCATCGAGGTCTGTAGAGGCGCCAAAAGAGGTGCCCTCGAGGATAACATTCACCCCGATTAGTGCTTCCTGATTCTCCGCATCCACACAAGTACCAAAAATCTTTCCTGTGGATGCTGCAAATGCAGCTCCCTGAATCATAAACAATGCAATCAGCGAAGCAGCAATTGCTTTAGGTCGTAACATACCGAACCCCTTTCTTGATTGCCAAAACCTCACAGTTTGAACCTGTCACTGCGAAGATGACATGTTTATCTTTTATTGACAACTTTGAACGTTTTGGATCAATAATGTGCCCTGATCGGTTTTCAAGCACAAAGAGGCAGGAATGCATATACGACTACTGGACTAAATCACACGGTTCGAGTTGATGACTCATTCCCTGGGTTAAACCTGATATCCACAGATGTACATTTTTATATCTATGAATTACCCGGTCAATAGGGCAATGACTCAGCTTTCCGTATGAGTTGATCCATTACTCGAAAATTCCTAAAGAATTCCAAGTAATGAAAAAGGTGTAAGCAAAAAAATAATCAAATACCAATCGTCAGCGCTTCATCCTTTTCTTAATTTTTGCGTTCCGGCTCCGGCTTGCAGTAAATAAAAAAAATGATATCGACAACAGTAAAAATTCCTCTTGAGTTATTCACTCATCTACAAGATGCGAGTGAAATCACTCAGGAATCAAGTGAATGATACAAATATCGCCTTGTTAAATCAAGAAAAAACCTCAGAACAAACGAAATTTACGTGGTCAAATCTAAAAAATCACATCCAGCATCCGGATGTTTAAAAATATTGTTATTAGCTGTAATATCAATGATATCGACAGTTTTCATAAGTCAACAATTCATCAGAAATCATTGTTCGTCCTTTCTGTGGCTCCGGAGGCTATTGCCGGTTACATGGCAATAGGTCAGGGAAGCATCTCAAACCAGTGCAAGACTTTTGTAATGAATCTGAAATATTACTCCCCCTATATCCGGGATATTGCATACTGAATTTGCGAATCAATTCAGACCTGATTCCATCTTTGATAGACCGGCGATTATTGAAAACTCTGGATTATTATGTGAACGCTCTAAGATATTGAGCTGGAAGTGCAATATCCACTTTCAACTCTTTTGCAGCTTGAATTGCCCAGCGTGGATTGCGCAGCATCTCCCTGGCAAACAAAACGATATCAGCCTGATTATTATGAAGAATCTCCTCCGCCTGGGAAGGTTCAGTTATCAGCCCAACTGCTGCTGTTGGGATACCAGTATCGTGGCGTATTTTTTCCGCAAACGGGACTTGATAGCCGGGTTTCACCTTCACATTGGCATACGGAACACTTCCCGCTGAGGAACAATCTACCAGATCAACTCCTACTTCAGACAGCTCTTTTACAAATTGAATCGATTGATCAATATCCCATCCGCCATCCACCCAGTCAGTACATGATATCCTCACGAAAAGCGGTTTGTTCTCTGGAAAAACTTCGCGTACTTCACGCGCCATGCTGATCAGGAAACGGGTACGGTTCTCAAAACTTCCGCCGAAACAGTCTTCACGTTTATTTGATAAGGGAGAGAGGAATTGATGGCATAGGTAACCGTGAGCCATGTGAAGTTCCAACACTTCAAACCCGGCGGCAGCAACTCGTTTTGCTGCGGATACCCAGGCACCAAGTAGTTGATCTAAGTCTTCATCATTAATAGAACGAGGTACAGGGTCAGTATCAAAAAACGGGATAGGTGAGGGAGCTATCGTTTCCCAGCCTCCTTCATCAGTACTCATAGCTTTTCCACCTTCTCCAGGTGGTTTGCAGGAAGCTTTCCTTCCCGCATGCGCTAACTGAATTCCGGGAACCACTCCCTGTGATTTCATAAACTCCACTATTGATTTCCAGGCTTCGGCTTGATCTTCACTCCACATCCCACAATCCAGGGGTGTAATCCTGCCACGTGGTTCTATTGCTGTAGCTTCGGTGATTATCAAGCCTGCACCACCAAGAGCGAGTGAACCGTAATGAGCATGATGCCATTCGGTCGGTAAACCGTCATTTGCGGAATACATGCACATGGGACTGACGCCAATCCGGTTCTTGAAGGTGACGTCTCGCAATTTATAGGAATCAAATAATCCTGCCATTTTAATCTCTACATTTTTGATGTTTTGTATACTTCATGCGCTACAGCATTAGTCAATAAAACCCGAAAGTTTCAACTTTCGGGTTTTACAATAGTCCATGATCCTCAGAATATCGCTATTATCTATACAATGTTCCTGCTTCTTTTCTCTCACGCAGATGTTTCAACATATCGTCTGTCATAGCGTCCAGATCCCATTTCGGTTTCCAGCCCCATTCTTCCTGCGCGGCTGAATCGTCGATTGAGTTAGGCCATGAGTCAGCGATTGCCTGGCGGTAATCCGGTTCGTAACCAACCTTGAAATCCGGAATTCGTTTACGTATTGAATCAGCCAGGTCTGTAACAGAAAAACTCATTGCTGCATGGTTGAAATCGCTGTGGTGGATCAACTTGTCAAAATCCGCTTCGGCTAATTGAATTGTACCTTCGATAGCATCCGGCATATACATCATGGGGAGACGAGTATCTTCTTTGACAAAACAGGTATATTCACCTTTGTCCACCGCTTCATAGTATATCGCAACAGCATAATCGGTGGTTCCGCCACCGGGGAGGGTTTCGTAGGAAATAATACCCGGGTAACGCAATCCTCGAATATCCAACCCAAAACGTTGTACGTAGTAATCACAGAGCAATTCACCGCAAACCTTTGTAACGCCGTACATGGTGGATGGTTTCAGTACTGATTCCTGTGGTGTGTTATCAAGTGGAACCCCCGCGCCCCAGACCGCAATCGAACTCGGGATGATAATCCGTGCCATCTCATACTTTATTCCAAGTTCAAGTAGATTGATTGTACCGTTCATGTTCACATCCCAGCAGAGTTGGGGGTTCTTCTCCCCTACTGCTGAAAGAATCGCTGCCATATGATAGACCGTGTCAATGTCATACTTCTTGACAATCTCTTCTATACTGTTAATATCATTGACATTAATGAAATGGAAGGGACCTGAGTTTTTTAACTCTTCCGATGGTTGAGTTTTGCGTCCTGTTGCGATAACGTTTTCAGCGCCGTACCGATTCCGCAGTTCCATTGTCAACTCAGAACCGATCTGCCCCACTGAACCTGTTACAAGAATCTTCTTCATCTCTTTCTTCATGGATTTGCTCCCAATATTTATGTTTTTCTTCATGTTTTTTCAGGTCACGGAATGTAATTTCCAACCCTCAGGTTTGCAAGTAACTTCACAGAGACAAGGTTACATTCAATCACAGAATATTTACTATATCTGTATATACATTATTGAATCATCTTTGCGCCTCAGCGACTTCGCGTGAAACAAATAAAAACCTCTCACGCAAAGCGGGAAAGACCCAAACTACAAGCATATATTTGAGACAGAGCAAAAAGATGGTTCGGCTAAATAGAGAAGAAAAGGAATTGCGCGACTCATTTGAGCGCGGTGAGTGGCGTTCAATGGAAGGGCGGAAAACCGAATCCGAACGTTATCGCGATTATGCGCGAGCCACCTTCAAGAAAGACGCTCGAATTAATATTCGCATTTCGAAGAAAGTCCTCGAGGCGATTCATAAACGCGCACTGAGGGAAGGAATTCCTTACCAGAAATTGATTTCTAGTATTTTACACAAGTATGCTGAAGGAATCCTCGTTGAAAAAATATAGGCCGAATTATTGATTCAGGGGAAGAACTGTACGACGCGCTGATTGCTCTGCCCGTTGTGGATTATGACCGACAGTAGACGGATTTCAAAGTATCAGAACGAGTATTAACGTTTTATAAGGAGTTGAATAATGCCACAACTTGTCAAAGGCGGCAAACACATTTTCGGTTGGTCTCATGTGGGAGTTACAGGACGCATCATTATACCTCCTGAGGCACTGGAAGAGTACCGTTTGAAAGAATCCGAGAAGCTGATCCTGTTGCCCGGCAGTAAAACGTCAGGTGGATTTGGGCTGGGAACTCTAGAATCTGTAAGAAAATCTCCACTGGGAGTTGTTACTGAAGTTCATCCTGAGCTGGGTGAATTACAAGTGCCGGAAGGAGAGGTTATCGTGTACAGGGGGAAGCCTTATTGCTGGGTTGAACTTCAAAACGGAGGCGTAATCATTCCGCCGGAAACACTCGAGAAGTACGGGATCAGGATTAATGACATGTTACTGGTCATAAGAGGAAGCGGTCTGGCTGTTGGCTTTGCAGTGAAAGGTCCAATAATAGAGGAGGCGAGAAGACATCCTGAGCTAAAAATATTCAAGCCGGAGATGAAGATATAGGAAAGAGCAACGCAATATCACAATTGTGATTTGGATGGCGCGTTTTATTATTCTTGATATCCCTGCTGGTAATTGAAGATGCATGAAGATAAATTCTGCTGAGGTTAAAAAGTGAGGGATTGCCCAGAAAAATCAAGGCAATCCCTTTTTTGTTATAACGGTTTGACAGGTACGCAGATATCTACGATACATTTGTTTTCGGGGTGTTCTTTGGGGTCGTTCTGGTATAGTTCGAAGCAAGCGCCGTCATCCGGTTGATACCCACTCTGGGGGAACCACCCACCGAAGAAAGCGTTCCATGCTTCCTCGTACTCGTCATTGGAAAGCTCAAACCTGGCGACTGCGTATTTACCAGCATCGATTTTCGACTTGCCAATTTCACCATCTACTTTCGTATCCGGTGGGATAGTAATGCAGGCATCTGTCCTGAGCTTACTTTCATCGGTAATCTCAGGATTGTCATGATACATTGCCATCATTTTCGTCTCGGGAAAACGCAGCAAATTTCTTGGCCCTGCCCAGGTCATTAACTTGTTGAACAGATTCTCAAATAATGCGGCATCACCCTTGTAGGGACCTATGTGACGAACATAAGCCAGGTGCATCTCGGGCAGTTCCTTCACCTCAACCTGAAAATCTTTTTTCGTTTCTACCTTTTTGTTTTTCACTTTCATCCTCCATATCTGGTTATGAGTTACATTGTCAACATAAGAGGAGGATATTTCGATTTCTTTACGAATCTTGTCAATCGTTTGACTGTTATTGCTTTCTTTTTTGCGATTCTTGCGATCCAGACGGTAGCCGCCTGCCCGCCATTCACTTGCTGACATTTGAAATGCATCTTTGAACGCCCTCGCAAAGGCAGCCGATCCGGAGAAACCACAGTCCAGGGCAATTTCCGTAATAGAGATCTTTGGATTATTCACCAATTGAGCAGCAGCTTTCTCTACGCGAATTCTTTGAATGAACTGGTTCAAAGTCTCACCGATCATAGCATGGAAAATCCGGTGAAAGTGATAACGGGAGAAGCAGGCTACTTCAGCTAAAATATCAAGTGTAAGTTCTTCAGTTATATGAGAATTAATGTAGTCAATCACGCGGTTGATTCGTGCAATATATTCTTCATTTTGAAATTTCTTCACAATGGCATTTCCATGATGTTTTTGAATTAAGATTTAAGTTTTTGAAAAGCACCAGGCAGTGTTTATTTGAAATATGCAAATTTTCCTGAGATACTGTTACCAATATACTGAAAGATGAAAAGGAGAACACATAACACAAGGATCAGAATTAATCTAATCGCTCCGCGAATAGTTCCAGCATTGAATCCCAACTGTAGCCTGGAATCTTGATTCCGGGAAATCTAAATGCAAATGGAATCTTTGAGCTTCAAGCAATGCAAGAAAAATTTTCAATCGGTTATTCTCCCAAGTTTCGGAAATCAGATTACACTGCATATCTCATTGCCTCGAGAACCTGTCTTGACTGTTAATTACTCTATATGTATATTGCGCATCGCTTGAGAAATATGTCACCAACTCACAAAAAGATAAACCGTTGTTACAAAGGACGTAAGGAGTAGATATGTACGGAAAAATAAAAGATGATCTTATTACGGACCTTAGTGAAGTCCGTGATGCCGGGTTGTACAAGGAAGAACGATATATTCACGGTCCCCAGGGCGCTGATATTAATGTTGAATATCCCGAAAGCGCACCTACTGAGGATGTGATCAATTTTTGCGCCAATAATTATCTTGGTTTGTCCAGCCATGCCAGCGTGCTTGAAGCGGCGCAGAAAGGTTTGGATTCACACGGATATGGAATGTCCTCTGTCAGGTTTATCTGCGGAACTCAGGATATTCACCGTGAACTCGAACAGAAGATCGCCAAGTTTCTTGGCACTGACGACACGATCCTTTATTCATCGTGTTTTGATGCAAATGGCGGGCTGTTTGAAGTATTTATGAAAGGTGAAGATGCGATCCTTACTGATGCATTAAACCACGCTTCAATTATTGACGGTATCCGCCTCAGTAAAGCCAAACGTTATATTGTCAAGCATGACGACATGAACGACTTGGAAGAAAAACTGAAAGATGCCCAGAGCTGCCGTTACCGCATGGTCTGCACAGATGGCGCATTTTCAATGGACGGAACCATAGCACGTCTTGACAAGATTTGCGATCTGGCTGAGAAATACGATACAATGGTGATGATAGACGACAGCCACTGTACAGGTTTTCTTGGTAAAACAGGACGTGGAACTCATGAATACCGTGACGTAATGGGAAGAATCGATATCATCACAAGCACACTCGGTAAAGCTATGGGTGGAGCATCCGGTGGATTTACATCAGGACGTAAAGAGATGATCGAGATGCTTCGCCAACGTTCACGTCCTTACCTGTTCTCAAACAGCGTCGCCCCGGTAGTTGTCCGTGCGGCAATCCAGGTAGTGGATATGCTTTCCGAGACCACCGAACTTCGTGACAAGCTTGAGTCGAACACAAAATATTTCCGTGACGAGATGACTGAAAATGGATTTGAGATCACACCCGGTGATCATCCTATTGTCCCCATCATGTTGTATAACGCAAAATTAGCGCAAGATATAGCCCGTGACCTTTATTATGAAGGAATCTATGTAATAGGCTTTTTCTACCCGGTAGTCGGGAAAGGTCTCGCAAGAATTCGTGTCCAGCTTTCCGCCGGGCATGAAAAAGAACACCTGGATAAAGCAATAACAGCCTTCAAGAAGATAGGCGAGAAATATGACATTCTTGGCAAAACCAAGGATGAGATTATCTCTAAATATGGTGAATAGTTAAACTATAGACATTCAAATTAAGGCTCAATTTATTTGAGCCTTTTTTTTTGGATCGAAGAAATATTACCATATATTAAATAATTGTAGATTGCTTAGGAATTAAGTTTAGAGTTCAAGCTTCAGCTTGCGCACACTGAAGTGTGAACTCTATACTTTACTGTTTGAAAACATATTAGTATAAATTCCTTATTCCCACCATATCCTGGAGGATGACATGCGCTTTAGATTACCTCTTTCTTTCACTTCGATTTTACTGTTGACACTGTTATGTGGATGCCAGGGAGAGGATGGATCCGACGGCGCTGAAGGCGCTGAAGGACCTATCGGTACAGAAGGCCCACCGGCATATGAAGAGCCTGCCTACACTTATCTGGGTGGGAATGGGAATGATTGCAGACATTGCCATCAATATATTGTCAGCAATTGGGCAGGAACTAACCATCAGGATGCATTTGTTGACCTGGGAACAGACAATATAAAACCAGGTTGTTTGCAATGTCACACTACAGGCTGGGATTCTGAGGTCAGTGATGATACTATTTCCGTGAGAGGTCCTGATACCACTGGATTTGATGACTACTTCATGGTCGCTACAAATGAAGCTTTTGATCGACGTGCCGCCCTGGCAGGGGTGCAATGCGAAGCCTGCCACGGACCATTAGGGCCGGAAGTCAATCAAAGCGATGAAGATATCTCCTTCTCCACAAGACAGGAAGATGATAAGCATCTATCAATATGCGCACCATGCCATGCGAGACATTTAACGAATTGGAATTCCACCGGTCACGGTACTGCTCAAACCGGTTCGATTGAGGAATTCAATAGTCGGCAATCTTCGCAGGCTGAAAGTTGTCAATCATGTCATACTTCAGAAGGATTTATCAGGGCAAATGATCCCGCTTATGCCATTTATGACTTTCCTGACCAAAAGAGTTTCATTGGCTGCGTAACCTGTCATGATCCCCATTCAGACGAAGTTGAGCATCTGCTTCGTAAAGTCGGAAATATAGAGGTTGAATACCATCCAGCCCATGAAGATGGTGATCCCGGAATACCAATGTTAGGCAGACCTGAGGCCGCGGAGTTATGCTCCCGCTGCCATCATGCTCCAAAAGATAATGACGATGTTGAAAATCAGATTAGAAACGGTGATCCTGATTTTGGGCCTCACCACAGCCCGCAAATGGATATGTTTATCGGCGCCGGGTGCTACGAAATTGAGGGAAAAGCGTACATACGAAATCATTTGCACAGAACTAATATCGAGGATAAATGCGTAAAATGTCATATGAAACGCAAAGTTTACCTTACCGGTGAGACTCAACAGCATGTCTTCCATACTTTTGAATTAGAAGCCGGGAACTGCGCTCCTTGCCATATTGGTTTGACTGATTTCGATTATAACGGTACTCAAACAGAGATACAGGCAAAAATGTATCAATTAGCTGCAGCACTCGGTTACGTTACTACTACGGATTTCCTTGAAAATTTTGACAGCCAGGCAACGGGTGTAAGAATATGGGAGCGTGAAGCCGCTTATGCATTGTTCTTCGTCTATAACGATGGCAGCAAAGGTGTCCACAACCCGGTGTATGCCCTGACACTGCTTCAGAACGCGATAGATTATATTGGAGAAAATACCGATTAGCATCCTTTGAAAAGGGATCTGCAAACAGAATAAAACTTATCTGATATTTCATAAAGGACGAAATAAAGTAATCCATTTATTTTAAAATGTGGGTCTAATACCTCGAAGCTTGCATCGTTCAAATTAGATTGTCGGGACTTGGGTTCGATGGAAGTCCCGGAAAATCCTTTTTAATGCCCCGCTGCTTGCCGCGGGGTAGTTTACTGTATTGAAAATACTTTATTTTAGTCGTTTTGGATTACTCTACCGAATTCTCGCCTTGGAGGACTGGAGATACCCTGCTTTTTTGTTAGCTCCTGCTAACTATTGTCCGGTATCACCTCGACCTTTCCAATCTCAAAATAATACCTTTTAACATATTAGAACAATATCCAATGAAAACACACAACATTAATATACTACTTAGTGATTTGTTTATCCAGAATATATCATTATAATATTCGCATTGAATTTTACATTTTATTATTTTTTAAGAGATCTATATATTATTCCCTGGAACACTACAATTAATTATTATTTAACTTGCATAAGTTTTCTAATTACAGACAGTTTGTAATGTTTGACTCGGGATTGGTCGTTGACGAATGCATATGTATATATCTGGCTGGAGTGTTTTTTGGGATTTTCTCCCGCCTCCGGGATATCTCCCTAGAAAAATATGTATATTTCCTATAGATATTGTGCAATTAGATTGTTATTTTTTTATCGAGTAATACTCGATATGATGCATTTTTGTTTGTTCTATTGTTCACATTATGTATCAACGGAAAAGTAAATGGGGATAAGTTCATATTCTAATTAAAGGGAGAAAAGATGTTTTTTCGTTTATCGTTTGTACTTCTGACCGCAATGTTGCTTTTGTTCATGTGGGGTTGCGAAGGCGAGCAAGGACCTGCCGGTGAGCGGGGTGAACAGGGTGATACGGGTGAACAAGGACCAGGCGCTCCTGTGTACAATTACCTTGGTGGTGAGGGTGAAAGCTGTCTGCATTGCCATAGTGAAAACGTAACACAATGGGAAGCGTCGCATCATGCCGATGCTTATGAAACGCTTGTAGATGCTTTCTCCGATTCTAATCCTTACTGCTTGCAGTGCCACACGACAGGCTGGGATTCTCCTATCGCTGATGGCGATACGGTAATTACCGAGTACGGCCCTGATACTACAGGTTTCGATGATTACTGGATGGTTGATACTCCTGAAGCTATGGAACGTATGGCTGACCTGAAGAACGTTCAGTGTGAATCTTGCCATGGACCACTGGGTGGAGAATTCAACGAGAATCATGCTGAAGTCGAATTTGCAACTGGAGACAATGTTGAAGTTTGCGCCAATTGTCATCACCAGGGCGATGAGTGGGCGAATTCCGGACATAATGTGGTTGGAAATCCGGATAATGATGTTACGACGATTGAAGAATTTCGCGATGAACATTATGCCGGTGGCGATTGCGGCCCATGCCATACGTCAGAAAATCTCATCATGGTGACCGATGAAGACTACGCAGGCTGGGAACCGGATGAATACAACATGATCGGATGTATTGCCTGTCATGATCCGCATGGTGGAGAAAATCATTACCTTCGTACCACGGCTGATGTTGACGTCCTCTATGACGCCGAGGTTGAAAGTGATAATGGCACTATGACAGGCTACAATGGTGGTCAGATTTGTGCCCAGTGCCATCAAGGCCGACGCACTACTGAAGATGTCGTGGACCAGATCGATAATGGGAACTCACGCTTTGGACCGCACCACAGCCCTCAAGCAGATATGTTCATAGGAATTGGAAGTTATGAAATTCCAAGTGATACAGTTAATAATGTTGTATATACCTACAATCGCAGCTCTACGCATCAGGGTCTGGATGATGGCTGTGTCAGTTGCCACATGACAACTATCCCACGCAGTGATGGGGTTGATCCGTTCTACGGTCATGATTTCGCGGCTAATATACGAGGTTGTACTACTTGTCACCCCAGCGCAACAGAGTTTACCGACATTGACCTGGGTAGTGGTGGAATGACAGGAATTGATACGAAAATGGCAACTTTACTTGCACTTATCGGCGTCGATGAAGGTGATCTTGGTGACACCACTGCTACGACCCGTGCACAGCGCGAAGCCGGTTACGCGTATATGTTTGTTCTGGAAGACCAAAGCCACGGTGCGCATAATCCAGAGTATGCCAAATCACTGCTTGACAACGCGATTGATTATCTTACCGTTATGAATGCAGAAAATGCAAAAGGTGATTTAGCCAACAAGTAACTAAAGTTATGTGGCTGATAACGGTTAACTATTGTTGATTCAAACGCCGGGATTTTTTAATCCCGGCGTTTTTATTTATCCCAATTCTCGAATAGTTTTAGATAAGAACGATCAGCTTTGTATTAAAGAGATTTTTACTGATTAGTGACTGAGAAATTAGAAATCTAAGCATTAATAATGTGGAGGAAGAATTATCTTAATAAGAATCATATTTTGATTTTCTATACAGTCCATGAACGAAATAACCACAGAGGGCGCTGAGCAGACGCAAAGGACACAAAGATCTTATCTCAGTGTGCATTGCGTGAACTTAGAGTGCTTTGTGGTTTTTATTTTTGCCACATTAAAAAATCCCTTTCGACGAAAGGGATATACTTGTTAAAAGGTAGCCCGGACGGCTTCTGTCCGGTGGAATCAATAACATTTACCTTACCAATAATATCTTTCGCACTCCTTCAACCTGATCTGCAACCTGGTATCGAATAAAATAAACACCACTTGACAAGTTTTCACCATTAAATAGCAGTGTATGAAAACCGGATGAATAATTACCGTCAGCCATTGTTCCGACCAATTGACCGGAAATATTATAAACCTTGAACGACAGGTCACTCTTGATAGGCAGACCAACAACAATTTTCACTTCTGGATTGAACGGATTTGGGTATGGATTTGATACGGTATAGTTTTCTGGAAGTAAGTCTATTTCGCCAACATCAGTAATTGCGAACACGGAGTATGTAAAAGGTGTATCGCAGGCTACTGTATCACCTTGTGATACAGCTTCAATCTTCCAACTAACGTCAAAATATTCAATGAAATCATATTGGTAAAGTAACAGAGTATCAAACAGGTTGACTACTAACATGGTTTCAACCAGTGATGAATAGACTAACAGTGTATCATCCAGAGGACTGAATTCATTAATATGAAAATAGGCTGTATAAGTGACTTCATCTTCGGGATTTGGATCAAAAGAGGTTGACCAGATATGTTCGATCTCAAGACTATTGTACCCCTCCTCAAAAAAATCTGATCCATCTTCTGGCAGCAGGAGGCTGAAAGCTGATGGTGGTTCTTGTCCCTGTATATTTACTTCGAATTGTCGCTCTTCTGAATAAGTCCCATCCGTATTGAGATCTGCGGCTCTAACACGCCACCAGTAGGTCTCGCCATTCTCGAGATCATCAATTGTCAGGCTGGTGTTATCTTCTACATTTAAAATCCGGACATCTCTGAAATCTTCATCCAGTGCAAGTTCGACTTCATACCAGAGGATATCGTTGTTGTCGTTGTCGTCAGATTCTTCCCATGACAGTTCAACGGAAAGGGTATCGATTACAGCGTCATCTTCAGGTTCGAGCAAGTCGAAATTATCCGGTTCGTCGGGAGTATATTCATCATGACGGTTGAACACGCTGTTATTCCCTGTGTGACAATGAGAGCAACCATTGTCATTGTAATTCTGGTGGTTGTCCGGAGCACGATGGCAGGAGAAACAAGGCGTTCTGCCGTAATTGTCAATCCCTCCATTAGCACGGTGGCATTCATGGCAAGTGTTCTCATGTTCATCGTGATGGATGACATGAACAAAAGAATCAAATGATTCGTCATAGTCATGGGTGTGACAAACTACACAATCACCAAGGTTTGATGTGCCGTGATGACTAATATTATCATGGCAATTGGTGCATGACAGATATCGCAGTGACTTTGTGAAAGTTGGACGAACCTGGTTGAACTGGATATCAACTTGCGGATAACGACTATACCAGATGTTGTTTACAACCCTCTGGACTTTGAACAGAATAGTAGCAGTTCCGCTCCAGTCAACACCATCGGGAAGATTGATCTCTATCTCACCCGTTTCCGGATCGAATCCGGCATCTTCATCGTAACCCTCGCCATAACTGACTATCTGATAATTCACGTAGGGTTCAACTCCGTGAAAATCATGACGGGGACCGGAAACCCAGAGCTGAACAGTCCTGAAACCATTTTGTTCCACCTCATCCACATACAGGGTATCTTCATCATCATCAGTCAGGATTAGTGTTGCCGTAAACACATCCCCCGCTTCGAAATAATCACCGTCAGGTTCACTCAGAGTTAATTCAGCATTTAATCCTGTTGCAGCAACGTAACCGCACCCAAACAGAAAAAGACAGACAGCAGGAATTATTTTCCACGTTGCCTGTCTCCTAAAACCACCACAAAAAATTCTCATCATCAGTTCACGTAAATTATCAGTTGTCAAGTGTATCTACATGTAAAGTTAGAGAAATATTTCTCAAAGAACAAGTTCTTGGTCATGTTGCATGGAATTAATATTTAATAATCGTTTGCGATAGGACCCGAAGCTAATTGTCAGAAAGTGTTTTAAGGATTAGCTTGGGTTGCCTATATACAAGGTTTATTCATATATTTATAAAGATCAGAATTTTGATTCTCAACCTGTTAAACGTGCTGTAGTTTATAATGCATTGTTAAATTTATTTCTCTCTTCGTATTAAGCGAGATTACTGTAAGATTGAGATTATTTTTGCTGGGAGAAGCTGTGAAAAACGCAATTATTTCCTTTCGCCTTGCCTTTATTATTAGCATCATCATTTCTTTCAACCAAAACAATTCTTTTGCTTTGACACTTAGTGCGCTGGACGGCACTGAAGCGGAAATTTTTCGAGATAATTATGGAGTGCCGCACATCACCGCTGAAACAGAAGTGGGTTTATTCTTTGCTCAAGGCTTTGCAATAGCTCAGGATAAAATGTTTCGGATGGACAAATGGCGCAGGGCTGGTGAAGGCAAACAAGCGGAATGGTATGGGGAAGATTACATTGAGATTGATCGATTTCGAAGAATTATTGGATATTCAAATGAGGAACGGACAACGATGTTTGAACAGATGTCCGATGATACTCAAGAAATTCTTGAATCCTATGTCGCCGGGATTAACACATATATGGATTCATGCAGGACAAATCCTGAAATATATCAACCTATTCAATATGAGGACTATCCGCTCGAGACCTGGACAGTTGAGAACAGCATAGCAGTTGCGGAATGGATGGCTCATGCTTTCTGTGAAGGCGGAGGAGAGGAACTGGAAAGACTGGCGGAACTCCAGGAACATGGTGAAGATTGGTTCAACGAAAACCGTCCGATCAATGACCCGGATTCTCCGACAACTATCAGGGATGGCGTTCAGGCTCAACAACCTGACTGGAATTACTCGGGATTACATGTTAATCCGGAGGTGATACAACGATGGATTGAGCAAAAACGACTACTGCAGTGGTTGCGAGACCAGCTTGGGTTGCCACGTAAATTTGGCAGTTTCACTGTTTTGGTCTCGGTTGATAAATCAAATTCAGGAGAGACAATGTTGATTGGCGCGCCGCAGATGGGTGAACCGCATTATGACTATCCTAATACCGCCTGCGAAGTAGAGTTGACCTCTCCGACTATCCACGCCGGAGGTTTATCCCTGCCTGGAATTCCTGGCGTCATTGCAGGAAGAACGGAACATTTTGCTTGGACTATTACCAGCGGCATAAGCGACAATTGCGACGTATATATCGATTCAACTCAGGATAATTCATTCAGCAGGTATTGGTATAATGGGCAATGGCGTAATTTTGAAGTAATTGAAGATACTATCCGCGTGAGTGATGGAACTACAATACCACTTACTCATTACCGTACTGTACACGGTCCAGTGTTTGAGCAGGACCTTGATGCATATCAGGTGTTCTCTTTGAAGATGGTTCTATGGAAACGTGAAATCGAGTTTGTAGAAACTTTTATTAACATTAACCGTGCGCAAAATGCCCAGGAGTATGAATCTGCAATAGAGAATGCCCCGCTAAGTTTCAACCTGTTTTATTCAGGTGATGATGGGACTATGAAATACTGGCATATTGGGCAATATCAAGATCGTAGTGACGGAGTCGATCCACGTTTGCCACATAAAGGAGACGGAAGTGAGGAATGGGGCGACTTTATTCCTTTCAACGAATTACCCCAGGCTGACGGTGATGATCAGGATTATTTCGTCAACTGGAATAACAAGCCGGTTTCATGGTGGAATAACGGTGACAATGTCAGGTGGGTGGGTGAACACCAAGTTACAAGAATAGATAATTATATAAGTCCGATTGAAGAAATAACGTTTGAAAATCTCGGGAATCTCCCGGCAACAATCAGGTCTCGCGGCAATTATACTCAAGTAATCGAATGGACTGACCCGGTTGCCGATGTCAACCTCTGCCCGCCCGGACAGAACGATTTCATCAGTATTGCCGGTGATTCAAGCGAACATATGACTGATCAATGGGAACTGAACCTTGTTTACGGATATAAGAACTGGTTGTTCGGAGATGAGCTTAAAGTCAAAGATCAAAACAATCAATTACCAAACGGGTTCAATATAAAAGGTTTCTATCCGAATCCGTTCAATCCCACAACATCGATAACGGTTTCTCTTCCTTATTCAGCAGCTTTGGATATCCGTATATACAACATTCTTGGCGAGTTGATAACCGATCTTGCTGGTGGTAAATTCGAGACAGGGAACCATATATTTGTATTTAATGCAGGAGATTTGCCGAGCGGGATATATTTTGCCAGAATTACAGCAGGTGATGATTTTGACGTTGTACGTAAACTCGGACTTATCAAATAGCTGAAGAGATGGAACCTCTAAGAAAACTCCATCATTGGAGTAGAAAAATGTTAAAAGATATCGTTGAAGTTAAACCTTTAGAAGAACATAAACTGTTTTTAAAATTCGAAGATGGAGTTAAAGGCGAGATAAATATAGCAGAAATGATAGAGTTCAAAGGCGTATTTACACCATTAAAGAACAAAGAATTTTTTGATCAGGTTCAAATCAACCGGGAATTGGGTAGTATATATTGGCCCAACGGAGCTGATATTGATCCGGATGTTCTATACGCTCAAATTAGTGGAAATCCTATTCAATTAAATGAAACCAAGGTTGTATCGATTCAGGGGACATGAATGTTTTTGGCTGCAAAATAGAGCATATCATCATCTCGACTCAATTTTGAAATAACAATTCTTATCAAAAATTACATCGATTTGAACATTCAAATTCACTATTGTAACACATACCATAATTGAACAATTGAAAATTCATTTTTACATGAGATTATAAATGTCAGTTGATTACAAACAAAATGCACTGGGACGATTTATCCCAAACACAGTAAACGGTAAAGAACAAACTCCATTTCTTGGTGTTGGGAAGTACAAACCTGTTGGCAATAAGGCGGCGCCACCCCTGGCGACATGTGCTGATTATCCGACTGATGGGAACAAGGTTGTCGGATCGTTACACGAAGCGCTGGAGAAAGTCGGGTTACAAGATGGCATGACCGTTTCGAGTCATCACCATTTCCGTAACGGCGACCTTGTGATGAACCGGGTCTTTGACGTTATCAAGGAGATGGGCATCAAAGACTTGATGTGGTTTCCTTCGGCATCCTTCCCCTGTCATGCACCGTTGATTGAACGGCAGAAAGACGGCACGATTCATCATATCGAGGGCTCGATGAACGGTCCCCTGGGTGATTATGCCAGCCAGGGAAAGATGCGTGGAACAGGAGTTCTCCGCAGCCACGGTGGACGATGGCAGGCTATTCAGGATGGCGAGGTTCATATTGATGTCGCGGTTATAGCTGCTCCTACTGCCGACCAATTTGGAAACTGCACCGGTGATCGTGGACCATCAGCCTGTGGATTACTCGGTTTTGCATTGGCTGACAGCGTTTATGCTGACAGGGTTATCGTGGTAACTGACAACCTGGTTCCGTTCCCCTGTGTACCCTGGCAGATCCAGGGACAGAATGTGGATGCGGTGGTTGTGCTGGACAAAGTTGGTAATCCTGAAAAGATTGTCAGCGGCACTACCAAGATCACCCGCTCACCTGACCGCCTCTTAATTGCCGAATTGACGGCAAAATTTGTCAGGGCTGCTGGGATTTTGCGCGACGGCTGGTCTTTCCAGGCTGGAGCTGGAGGGACTGCGCTGGCATTCGCAATATTCGTTAGCGATATGATGCGGGAATTGGGAATAAAAGCTCGCTTTGTCAGGGGTGGATCAACCAAATATCTTGTTGAGATGCTCGAAGAAGGATTAACTGACTTCATCCTTGATGGTCAGACATTTGATCTCGAAGGCGTGAGAAGCATGCGTGAAAATCCGAACCATATCAACACCAGCCCGTTTACCAGCTACAATTACCACGGCAAAGGAAATTTCGCCAGTTTAATGGATGCCGTTGTCCTTGGCGCAACTGAGGTGGATATCAATTTTAATGCTAATGTTGTGACGCATTCGGATGGACGACTGCTGCACGGCATCGGCGGTTGGCAGAATTGCCTGTTCAGTAAATGTACCATTCTCCCTATCCCGAGTATGCGTGACCGTGTACCGGTGATTGTTGATGAGGTGACTACTATAGTCGGTCCCGGTGAACTGATAGACGTGATTGTCACGGAACGAGGTATCGCCATTAATCCTCGCCGAAAAGACCTGATCGATGCAACCAAAAGCAGCGGTTTGCCGATAAAACCAATCGAACAGATCCGTGATGAAGTATTTCGTTTGACGGGTGGTCCTCCGGCTAAACCTGAATTTGTCGATAAGGACATAGCTATTATCAAATGGGTTGACGGAACAGTGCTTGACACGGTGAAGCAATTAAGAATTAATAATTAATAATTATGAATTGAAAACCTTTCAAATATCAAAATCTGTTCATTTACCCTTTGCGACTTTGCGACTTTGCGTGAAACAAAGTTTTTATGTTTAGGAAAATATCATTATGAGATTGACCGGATTACATCTCCTTCTTACCTATCGTTGCACCTATGAGTGCGATCACTGTTTTGTTTTTTCTTCACCCGGCTCTGAAGCAACTATGACACTGGAGCTGATAAAAAAGGCGATCCGGGAGGCAAAGGAACTTGGAACTGTTGAGGATATATATTTCGAGGGTGGAGAACCGTTTCTATACTATCCTGTCCTGCTTGCGGGAGTAAAGTATGCCAAAGAGTTGGGATTTGAGACAGGGATAGTGACAAACGGATACTTTGCCACTTCAATAGAGGATGCCGTTGAGTGGCTCCAACCTCTAAAAGAAGCCGGTCTTGACTCCCTTTCGGTTAGCGATGATGATTTCCATGGTTCCCTGGATAATCCTGATTCACATCCAGCTCGGACTCAAGCCGCAGCAGTTCAGTTGGGTATCGATGTCGGCGCGATTTGCATTGAACCGCCTAAAGAGATAAATGATAAAATAAAAGGTGAACCGATTATCGGTGGCGGTGTCAGGTTCAGGGGCAGGGCGATTGAGAAGCTATCGGACGATACCCTGCCACGTAAAAAATGGGATACTTTTACCGAATGCCCGGATGAAGATTTCGAATCTGTCGGACGGCTTCACCTCGATCCCTACGGATACCTCTGGTCCTGCCAGGGACTGGTATTCGGAAACCTGAACAAGTCGAGCTTGAAAGAGATCATTGAGAACTACAGTCTTTCTCAACATCCGGTTTTTCAGCCACTTTCCTATGGTGGTCCGGCTGAACTTGTAAGAAAATATGATCTTGATTTAAGAGGTGATTACCTTGATGCCTGCCATCTATGCTACCTCGCGCGGAAAGAATTAAGAAAGAAAGAAGGTTTCAAAGATTTCCTCGCACCGGGACAGGTTTATGGAGAAGTGTGATCCAAGATGTAGCGGATCATTTATCTAACCTTTTCCCTATTTTATCAACATAATTTTTCGCAACTCTTTTGTTTCTCTTGGACCAATAGCTAGAATGAAATAGATACCGCTGGATAATTTTTCAGCGTTGTATCCGATGGAGTGGTAACCTGCAGAACGGAATCCATTGGATAAAACCGATACTTCTTGACCATAAATATTGTAAAGCAGCAAAGAAAATTCGGTGGATTCCGGAAGTCCAACAACTACGGTCAGAGATGAGTTGAATGGATTTGGGTATGTAGCCGAAACCGAGAACTCTTCCGGAATACTATCATCTGATTGTTTGTTGACAGCGTCCTGATCGACAAAATAAAAAGACCAACCGAATTCATTTCCGCTTGCCCAGGTCACCTGGTTGAAATAATTTGCTGCGGAAACCCTCCAAAACACGGTACTGTCCATTGGAATATAATTGTCTGCCAGACGGACAGCAAAGAAAGTATCGGACATTACGGTAGTGCGTGTTTCTTCCCTAGGAAAATCAGACCTTAAAGAAATCTCGACGATATAATCAAATTGTTGGTTCTCATTGAGGTTATGTGATTTTTGCCAGGCAAGAATGATTGAATCACTTTCAATGATCGAACCATCAGCCGGTAACAAGAGTTGAAACTCAGTCGGAGGTTCAGGATTGAGATCGTTCTCCACCCATCTGATCTGGGAATCTTCAGAACATAATATATCAAAATCACCATCTTTGTCGAAATCAGTTGCCATCATGAAATCTGCTGGAATTTCTCCTTCATTAACTTCTCGCCTTGCAAAATTCATCCGACCATCATTTTCCCACCAGTCGAGAGCCTCATCTTCATATTGGTCTCTTCCAGTTGCAAAATCAACATCTCCATCTCCGTCAAAGTCAGCAGCGCATATCACATCAACTTCAAAATCATCTTCAATTGAGATTTGAGTAAATTGCATATCACCATCGTTCTCAAGCCACAAAATATCTGTGGTATAGTCACGCACACATGCAACTATATCGATATCTCCATCCAGATCAAAATCAACCCCATGAAAGCCCTCAATTCCTCCGGCGTATTCCAGACTATGTCTTTCAAACTCCTGATTACCATCGTTTTCGAGCCATTCCAGTTGATGTCCACCACTACTAAGGTAATATAGGAGATCGATGTCTCCGTCTGTGTCCATATCGATGCACTGAAGAAGATAAGGTGAACCGGGAATTGCAATTAAATGTTCAGTAAATCCATTGTTATTGTCATTTTCATACCAGGCAAGAGGTGAACCATTATAGGCACAGCAAACAATATCAATATCGTCATCGCCATCTAAATCAGAACAACGAATATGTTTTGTATTATTCAGATTCTCGGAAAGTTCTATCCTGTGGAAATTAAACTCTCCATCGTTTTCATAAAGTAAGGGAGGAAGATTATATGCTGTGGCGAGTATATCCATATCACCATCCTGATCTACATCAGCAGCCGTAGCATTCCTGAGCTGCTCCACATTACCATCGACACGGTGGATTTTGAAGTTCAGATTATCTTCATTTTCCCACCAGGATATATCATCGGAATAGTAGGCTGTTGCGAGTACATCAAGGTCACCATCACCATCCATATCTACGCTGATTGGATAACTTGCCCGTTCGAAATAACCAGCCATATAATGTTCGTTCCATTCACCATAATTAATATTTTCGTACCACATTATGATGTCCTGATGATGACCCATAGCTATGATATCCATATCTTGATCTAAATCCAGATCTGATATAATAAGTCTTGCGTAATCTTGCACACTTTCCGAAACCTGAACAACGGTAAATTGCTGTTCTCCATTGTTTTCCAACCACACGATGTATGGATTATCATAACCGTATCTTGAACCGCAAGCGATAATGTCAGTATCATCATCCTGATCATAATCGACTCCTATCGCATATTTAGGACGGTTCATAGTGGCAATGACTGAAGACTCGGCGAAATTGTTTTCTCCTACATTATCCCACAATATTACAGCTCCGTTGTCGTAATCGATACCTAAAAGATCAAAATCCTGGTCTGAATCCAGATCAACTAAAGATGTATAAGCAGAATTATCTGTCTCCTCAAGTATAATATGTTCTTCAAAAACCATTTCGCCCAGGTTTTCCCACCAGGAAACCTGATTTTCAACACTGGCGAAACCGAAGAGATCATAATCTCCATCATCATCGAAATCTATCAGCTTGAGTTCTCGATCTCCCTGAAGGTCTTCATTAATTACATGTTCCGTAAAATTAAGCTCTCCATCATTCTCATACCAGACGAGTAAGTCTTCATCACGAACAAGTCCTATCAGGTCAATATCCTGATCACCATCGAAATCATGCGCTATGGGGGATTTGCAATGTATCCTATCAGAGATTTCGTGTTCAGTCAACTCTAAATTGTTGTTTTCATACCATCTGAATCCATAAGAATATGAAGAACAGAAAAAATCTGAATCTCCATCAGCATCCAGATCGACAGGAAAAATACCATTAATATGGATTAATTCATAAAGCTGTGATTGTACAAAACCTTCTTCGCCATCGTTGTGCCACCAAGTGATCTCGGTATTATTTCCTGAACTGATTAAATCCATATCACCATCTTCATCATAATCCAGAATATGAATATCAGATACGCTATAATAATTTTGAGTAATTTCGTGATCGGTGAAAGAGATTTGTGCAGAGATGGATTGAGCAAGGAATACAATACAGACAAGAATTGCCGATAATCGGAAAAGCTTCATTATTAACTCCGCTCTATGTTGATAATCAAAATAATTATAGAAAATGAAATTGTCAAGGTATTGGAGCACAATCTTTATTATTTAATGGATTATGTCTCTATTGGCATGATTGCTGAGCAAAAAAAACCGGCAGAAGCCGGATTTTTACTAAGAGGGAATATGTTCTAATAGGGCAGTATTGTTATTTCATCAGTACCATTTTCTGTGAAAGACTTACGTTTTCGCCATCAAGTTTATAGAAGTACATTCCTGAGGCTGCTTGTCCACCACGGGAATATTTACCGTTCCAGACTACTGATTCCTCTCCAGCATGTTTCCTTTCGATTACTTTTAAACTACAATCCAATGTAGTATGTCAACGAAAGGTAAACGCACCTGCTTTTATAACATATGAACTTAACTCGCTAATTATCGGGATAAGGTGTGAGATAAAGAACATCCTTCAAGCTTTCGGAAATATCATTCATTGTATCCCTGGACAGAGAACCGAGAATACGCATAATTCGTTCTTTTGATATTGTTCTGACCTGGTAAGCTAATAAGAGGCTGTTTTTATTCAATCCACCTTCTCCAGCCTGAATGAGAACTGCGCCGATATGAGACCGTTTGATGTGCCGTGCGTCAGTAAGAGGTGCGATTATAACGGTTTTAAGGATATTGTTTGTGGCATTCGATGAGACCACAACGCAGGGTCGTGCAGTTCCGGCTTGTTCAGATCCAATGATTGGTTCAAGGTTGACAACGATTACCTGCCCACGAAACACCTTTGTTATTCCGGCCATTCTTCTACCTCTGTTACAGCCCAATCACGGGTAATTTCGTCGCTAATCTCTTCAAGAATTGTGCAAGTTTCAGCAAGTTTTTTCTGGCGTTCTTCCCATTGTTTTTTCTTAATAAACTTTTGAATTGCTTCTCGCCCGATTTTGGCAACAGTAGTTTTATTTTGTCGTGCCAACCGTGTTAGAGATACGTGCAACTCATCAGAGATGGGAATGCTGATACGTTTTCTTGATGGTGCTGAAAGATATGAATCCATTTCTTCTCCAATATTGCAGCAGATATGTCAGCATTATTATAAGCAATATAATAGATTTAATGCAAGTATATGCTCCGTTATTTGACTGATGGTAAGTTTACCGGGAGTGTTTGCATCCTTTGGTAAAAGAAATGCCGAACACGCTTTCGTTGTCATGCCTGACAAACAAGTAGTTGTGTTACACTCACAACTTATAGCAGTGCTAACAAATAAGTTCGCATGACTATAAGGATTATCATTTGATACATGTGAATGTAGGGGCAGGATTTATCCGCCCAGTCCAATTG
>Ga0075120_10000187_pt1 | contig 49586 bp, 26 predicted proteins | sample AntAceMetag02UKL_FD_69792 | JGI IMG/M metagenome (GOLD analysis project Ga0075120, IMG submission 69792) | Saline lake microbial communities from Ace Lake, Antarctica - Antarctic Ace Lake Metagenome 02UKL | ecosystem: Environmental > Aquatic > Non-marine Saline and Alkaline > Saline | place...
TATGAGTGGAAACAGCCAGCGTGAAGGAACCTGGGCGCAAATCAGTGGTCAGATTAACCGTGATCCTCCCGGAGAAGGAACTTACTCCTTAGTTGTAAACGATGGTTCCGGGCAATGTGAGGTTCAAATCATAGAGACCGCTGGTATTGATTTGTCTGAATTTTCAGCGGACGACTGGGGAACTTTCACCGGCGTGATCAGTCTGTCACGTCAGGGTCTCCGTCTTATCCCGAATATGCAGGATGATGCAATTCGCATCCCTGTTGATCCACCTTCCGGCCTGACGTCGGAACAGGAAGTTGTTCCCGGTGATCCATTGCAGCTTGAGGTTACTCTGAGCTGGGCGCATGATCATCTTGATGAATGGCTTCGTTTCAAAATCTACCGTGACGGTGAACATATCGGTAATACGCAGCAGAACACCTGGTCTGAAAAAATTGAAGATCCCGCTCCTGGTGAGTTTGGATCATATACCTATGAATATGAAGTATCTGCAGTTTATGATGAGGGCGAAACCGAAGGCACAGCAATTGAAGTGATCTGGGATATTACGCAGGTTCAAGAGCGTCTTTATTCCGGCGTCCCGACCGAATGGGCTTTGGAAGCGGTTTATCCAAATCCGTTCAACCCGACCTTGCATATCGTGCTTGGCGTCCCCCAGGTATCGAATGTAACAGTCGAGATCATGGACATCCTTGGTCGGCGTGTTGCAGTACTGCATCAGGGCGAGCTTTCAGCCGCCTATCACCGTGTTGGCTGGAACGCAACCGGGCATCCCACAGGTCTTTATTTCCTGCGGGTGACTTCAAACACCGGATTTAACAAGATAAGCAAAGTCATGTTTATCAAGTAACCGAAAATATTATTGTTTATACTGGAAAACGCCAGGCAGAAAAATGTCTGGCGTTTTTTTTATGACAGCATATCAACTACAACAGAGTCTATTGCGCTATGATACACCTGGGATGTAAAGAAATAATCCAGCAGAAACGCTTGATTCCATGAAAATACAATACCATATTTGTCAACCGGCAGTTTGTGATTTGATATTACTTATACAGGTAATTATTATAATAGCTTGTATTGTGAAAGAAATAGACATATTGTGACGAATTGATTGAAACAAATAGTTGGGACATATACATTTAAGCGTTAAGTTTTCAGGGGTGATTATGCGTACCATAGTTACAGTGTTTGTAGTCGGATTTTGTTTAACAGTGGCATCTGTCTTCGCGGCTTCCATTAACGATCAACTTGCGGAAATGCAGGATGAATTTGAAGAACTGGTCGCCAACGAAGGAGAATTATTGTCACCTCGTAATTTCAACGAGGCTGAAAAACATTTAAACAAAGCAAGAGATGAATTTCAGAAAGGCAAAGATATAGCCTCAATTGGTACTCGCCTCAAGAAAGCAAAAGACGCAATAGATGCTGCCAACAAAGTGATTGATACCGCTCATCAAATTTTCGAAACCTCTCTTGAAGCACGTAACGCATGTTATGATGTCAATGCCATGAAATACGCTCCGAAGGAATATGTCAAAGCCGAAGACACATTCAAGTCCGCGATAGGCGCTCTTGAGGCAGACAAATTGAAAGCTGCCGGGCAGAAGGCACGGGAATCAGAAGCTTTCTATCGTGACGCCGAGTTGATTGCGATAAAGGTGGATGTTTTAGGCAAAGCAAGGAGCGCTATCAAGGAGGCAGAGGAGAGCGACGCTGACAAATATGCATCTACTTCAATGCAGCTTTCCCGTGATTTGCTGGATGAAGCAACAAGCGTTCTCGATGTTGATCGATCAGGAAAAGGTCTTAAAAAAGCTACGGTCAGGGCGCGTAAATCAGCTTATGAAGCACGTCATGCAATGTATATCACTCGAAGAGCGCAAAGCCTCGAAAAAGACAAAACAGGTTTGGAAGTATTTGTTCTTGAATCCGAAGACTACCTGAAAAAACTAACAGCTGCACTCGAATATAAAGCTGTATATGATGAAGGTTTTAGTAGACCATTGGATGAAATGGCGGCGATTGTCAGTTCAATACGAAAAAATCTTGGGGCTGATATTGTCAGGTTGAATACTGCTTTAGCAGAACAAACCAATAAGGCGGACAGTCTCTGCACAGCTTTATCTAAACTCAAGAAAAAGTACAAAAAGAAAGTCGGCAAGCTGAAAAGTGAATTGGAAGAGCTGATAGCTGCAAGTTCACAGGCTGATTCAATCCGAGCTGCCAAGGAAGCAGAAGCGCAGGCGCTTGAAAACCTGATCCAGTTTGCTTATGACTCCTTTAACGATACCGAAGCTGCAGTCCTGATGCAGGATAATGACCTGGTGATTCGTGTTATCGGATTGAAATTCGATGTAGGTGCGGCAACATTACAACCTGCATCTTTCGGGCTTCTTGGCAAGCTACAGAAAGTCCTGCATGAATTTCTGGATTATGAAGTCACGATTGAAGGACATACGGATTCACAAGGATCTGACAAAATAAATTTGGAACTATCGAAATCACGTGCTGATGCAGTTTTACAATATCTGCTGAGTACCAGCGACAAATTGAATGCAGGAATGATTCAATCGACGGGTTTCGGTGAAGCCAAACCCATTGCGTCGAATGAGACTAAAGACGGTCGCGCCCAAAACCGCAGGATTGAAATTACGATAAATGATGTTAAGTGATCGCATTGTCACAACACGGATAACCGAGAAACAAATAGATTAGTACTACGATTCATCTGATTCAGAGGGCTGCCATTCCCGTGAAGCAGGCTGTCCGACAATGTCATTCTCGGACTTGATCCGGGAATCCAGAGAGCGGGATTCATTGTCCCCTGATTACTCCAACATCTTAGAGCACCCAGGCATATCCGATTTTGGCAAAGAGGGTGCGGTTTGTCTGTGTTAATTTAAGCTCCTGATCTCCATCGGAATTATCCGAGTATCCCAGGTAAAATACAGTCTGTGGGTTAATTTTATATGAAAACAGCAACTGGCTGAAAACGTTTTGAGATTCCTCGTCTTGCTCATCATCTTCATATAACGATGTATCGAACCGGTAATCAACATTTTGAAGAATCAAGCGTACAAAAGTTCGCTGATTAAACTGGTACACGGTTCTTAAACGAGATATATTTGCCGCAAATAGTTCACCTCCCGGTACATGCAAAGTCTGAAATGTATGCCGAAGGGAAATACTCAGATGTTTTCCGAATTTATTCTCCATTTGCGGACTGATTTCTACCAGTGTCCCCCTTCTTTCGTTATCATAGTCTATCTCATCTCCGAACACACCCTCCAGGTGCACCCAGAGGTCACTTGTCGGCCTGAAACCACTGCCGAACCAGATAAAATTGTTCCGGTACCACTCTTCATTGAATGTCCTGGTCCCAACTTCCCCATACATATTGAAATAAGACTGCATCAAACCATTGTAATCAAACCATGAGCCGAGATGCTTTGCCAGGAGCAGATCGTCTCTGTAATTGGACCGGGAATCCGTATTGTATGCAAATATTCCTCTATCGTCATTCTCAGATTCAAGAACATATCCTCCGCCCCAGTTCAACATATTCCACCATGCATCATTGCTGTTATTCCAGGTATAACCTAATCCGGCTTCTCCACGTCTGAAATTCGACCTCGGGATAAAGCCGATATCCGCCCTGAAGTTTTCGTCTATTTCCCTGTATTCAACATACCAGTCAAGGCTGCGAGTTCCATGAAAATAATTAAAATCGAATGCATTACCATTAAATGATCCATAGGGTTGTTGCGAGATGTTTTCAGCCTTAAACACCGTATCGGGATACGCTGTTGTTGTCGTTAGAAATTGAATTGTTACCTGGTCCTCTTTTTGAAATTTGATTACCGCATCAACTCCCCCGAGCCGGTTGGAGTAATTATCTCCTTCACGACTTGTAGTCAGGAATCCTACAGTTGATGATTTCCCTAAGTCATGGTTAAATCTTAATGCAGAACCAACAGAAGTTTCATTAAGTGACAAATCATCCGATCCTTCATTTGAGGGGAAAATCAGGTTTGTCACTTCATCCCGAGCAGAAAACAAACCAATAGAATTTTTACCCTCTTTACCGGTTAATTTTACACCCCAATCAGGATCTGCAAGAGTCCGGGTATGTACTATATTCATTCGGCTGTCAAAGAAGCTTGAACCCTCTAAGAAAAATGGACGTCTTTCACTGTAGTAAAGAGTATATTGTTTATTAACATCCAATTGTGCTGCATCTGCTTCTACCTGTGAAAAGTCTGGATTTACTGTTGCGCTAAGGGTCATATTTGGTGTGATCCCCCAGCGTCCGGTTACTCCCGCCTCTTGTTCCGCATCATCGATAAATTTTCCGCTGGTTTCATTCTCCCTTTCCTGCGAAAAAATCCCTGATATGGTCGGATCAATCTCGATATTTTTTCCAGGGGTTGCACCGGCAAATCCGATCAATTTCTCTGCCTGGCAGAGATAGCAGTTATTGTTCCGGTCACGTGGGAATAATCCGATATGATGCCTGACATTTCTCGGATAACTCCTGATAGCATCCACTCCCCAAACCTGGTCACCTTCAGTTCGTTGAAAACGCAGTGAACTGAAAGGAACAGCCATCTCGACCTGGTAACCTTCGGACGTGATCAGACCATTGGAATCCCAGATCGCATCCCATGCCGTACCGTTTCCATTTGTTTCAATATTATCTGCCTGGATACCGAAAGGATTGCAGACAAGCAGGAAAGAATTTCGTTCGTCATTGAATGTATCAAGGTTGATAGCTACCCAGTCATCAGACCACATATTGTCACGGTCACTTATTCTCGCCCTGATCTTCGATGGATCGGGATCATAAGCACGAAAAGCTATAAACAGGGTTTTATCGCTATATGCAAACAGGACATCGGTCTTTACCGGGGGAGGGACATTTTCCGCCGGTCTGACCTCATAGTCCAGGCTCATGACCAGTGCCAGCTCCCACATCGGTTCGTCAAGTATTCCATCAATAGTTGCTTCCGAATCAACATGTGGAACTCGATTTGGAGCTTTCGCAGATACGGTCTGGGTATTATCCAACTGAAATGAGTACAGGGGAGATGAAATCAAGATGAGAGAGGTAAGTAAAGCAAATACAAACAATAATATTGGATGTCTCAAGATAAATCTCGCAAATAACACTCCTGTCGTCCGAATCAATCAAAATTCAGACGAGGAGAAAGAGTGGCCGGCTCCGGTATAATTGTGCTCATAAATGAGCATCAGAATTTAATAATCTTTTAGGAATTTTGCAAAGCTTGAAACAAAATAAATGATCCTAAAGATTGACTTCAGAATGCTAAATTTGTCATTGACTAACAGAATTCATAATATTATAAAAATTCATCATAATATTTCAAAATTCTATCCTTCGTGCTCATACTACCAAATAAATCTTTTTCATCTTCTGAAATCCCACTGAATGTTGAAAGAATATATTCAACATCTTCTCTATTAATCTTGTATAAGATGAAATAAGCAGCATCCAACTCTGCCTTCAATTCTGCACGTTCTTCCGGATTCCATTTATGTACCGGTGGATCAAATCCGGTTTCCTCGGCAAGAGGAATCATATCATTACTGGTACAGGATAGTTTAAGCACACGTTCTGAAATCCAGTCTTCAAGCTTAACGTTTTTGTTCCAGGGGCAGGATTGAGAGTAATAATCCGGATGAAAGACAGGCAATTGCTCGAAGATAAAATAGTTTAGAGTAATTCCGCCAATTTTTTGCCTTAGAACATAGTCAAAAATAAAAGAATTACAATTAGCCAATAGACACATATCTAATCTTGGGTTGTGATCTGTAAAAATTAATGGAAAATGATTTGTAACTGCTGATTTTGGAATTGCTGAGGCTATCATTGTTCTTTTATTTGTCGGGCTGGTAATATCTTTGAATCCTAAGAAGAATGTTGTTGAAACTTCAGGTATTCTTTTAAATACGTTCGATTCTTCAACCCACCATCTTGGACCCATAAAATATTCGGGATTCTGGTGTTCGACTAAAGTTGCGGATATTGTTTGTCCCTGCCGCATCCAATTTATATCTTTAGTTATTACAGTTGCGGCTCGGTGATCATACATTTGAATCATCTTTGCTTCATACAGGGGGAGATAAGTTGCCTTTCCCTTTTTCCAGTTTGCTCCGGCGGGTTTGAATTTATCAGTTTTCAGCTCTTCCTTCGTCCTGAATAGTTCTGCATCGTTGGTTTGATCAAACATTCTTTGGAATCTGATACCCCAAGGATTTCCTCCCTCTTCCCTGTTTCGATCAACAAGAATCGGTACACTCCTGTAAATGTCTTTAGTTAATTCAGCATCCCTGATTGAACGAAATATCGGGCAGGTGAGTGTGTTAGGATTTAATAATTTCAAATCGTTTTTTGACAGAGAAATATGATTTCTCTTTTCTCGAATTTCTTTCATGCTGTGTGAGAAAAAGACAAAATCAGCAGTTTTGGGTTTTCTCGCCTTTCCACTCATGAGAAGGATGCAGAATTTTTCTCTGCCATCAACATCCGGAAAAACTTTCTTTTGACCCTCAAAATTTCGGTTTTCAAAATCATATAATCCTATAAGTGATTCTCTTTGGACCAAATCGTTGAAGAATGATTTTGTAGAATGGTCTGTAGCAATCCCAGTTTTGACTAAAATTCCGATTAGTCCGAAATCCGCGACTATTTTTCTTGTAAGCTCAGCGAAAACAGCATAAGTATTGGTATCACCTTTTCCAGTCAGGGGGAATTCGCCGGATTTTCTGACATAATCCAGTTGTTTTTCAGCAGACTCCTTAGCTTTGTTATATTTTGCATATAATTCAGGGTTGTTTTTTTTAAGTTTCTCTATCAACTTCCGTCTTGTAGCAGCATTTACCGCAGAGGCAATTTCAGGTTCTACAATGTCGAAGAATTCCCTCTCCTGAAGTTTTATCCTTTCCCAGGGTGGATTTCCTATCACACAATCAAAGCCTTTATTATCGCGATTGAAAACTTCCGGGAATTTTTCTTCCCATCTCATTGCACTAGGATCAATATCCGGATCAACGATAATGCTATTACCACTAATTATATTTCTTGACAGGTCAGAGAGCTTTTTTTCTTCTTTTGCAGATCGAATCCATAGAGAAAGTTGTGTAATTTCGACAGCTTCGGGAGAAAGATCGACGCCGAACAGATTATCATTGAGTATGAAGTCTGCTATCTGTTCTTTTAATGTTTCATCAGCATCACAATCATGATAAAGAAGATTATAAATCACTTCCTGATACTTTACCTCAAGTATCTCATAAGCCTTAATCAGAAATGCGCCACTACCACAAGCGGGATCAACAATTGTTATATTTCTCAATTCCGCAAGGCAACTCCGCCAGTATTCCGCCTGATTATTATCAGGTTCTGATGAATCCAGATCATTTGTCTCAATATTCAATTTTTCTGAAACCTTTGCAAATCGCTCCTCAATAATCTTTGTAACAACATTAAAAACTATGAATTCAGTGAATTGAGGAGGAGTATAATATATTCCACCGCGTTTACGTTCCGCCGATTTCTTCATCTGAGGTTGATCTAATTCAACTTTCTCTTCAAAGATTCCTTTCAGACGGATTTTTTCAATATCATTTATTGATTTTTCGAATAGTTGCCCTAATACTTCAACGTTAACTTCATCTTTAAAATCATAATTTCCTACGCTCTGGAAAAAATCTGTCCAATGATCATCAAGATTCAGATTGTCAACCTCATCATCCTGTTTAAACAGTCCGCCGTCATAGGGTGGTATTCCAATATTTTTGTTGCCTTGGTCAATACTTTTAAAGAGATCGAGGAAATTTTGCCAACGCGGATTTGTTACGTATGTGAATGGAGGGATACGATTATGTGCTTTTTCTATAGATTTATCCGGCAGTAATCCACGATCTTCACAGAAAGCAATGAAAATAATCCTGTCAAGAAGTTTCTGTGCTATACGTATGGATCCATCAAGAGTTTTATTGAATGGTGGTTGCAGAAGATGTTGAATTAATTTTATCCTGTTATAATGGTAATTGTTATAAAGTTCATCCCCTATCTCAAGCTGCCTGTTAAAGGATTGTTCAAGTAAAAGTTCTGCCCTGGATTTACGTCTGAGTGTTGGTGGAATTAAACCACTTCTCTCAAATATATAATAGAACTGATTAAATACTTCTCGGTCTCTTAAGTCTTGTAAAGTAAATAGTTGAAAAACACGAGGAGTGTGGTTTCGATGATAGATCCTGAAGCTTACGAAATTGGATACAATTCCCCAGTGGCAGTCCGGTAATTCATTCAAATAATCCCAGCATTGCTGAATAGCTGTTCGTCCCCTGAAACGGTCTCTATCAACATTTACCTTGGGTCCTTTTAATTCAATTACAGCCTGGGGTGAAACTTTTTTGTTGTGCTTAAACAGCCCAAGCGCTGCGTCAGCTATTCCACCGTTAACGGTAAACTTAGGTTCAAACTCCCAATTATCCATGCCTTCGGAAAAATGTGTATATCCAAGTGCTTCATAAAAAATATCAGAAATAAAATCATTTTCAAGGTTGGATTCTTTTCTTGTCTCAAGCTTACCGCTCGATTCTAATTCTGCCCATTTAACAAAAATCTCATGTGCTTTATCTTGACGTTTTCCTTTTAACGTCTTATTCCAACCAGCTTTTTCTAAGTATTTATGGAGAAAAAGATTTGGATGCTTAGGTTTGTCTCCATATCGAGCGGTGCTGAAAACCTGGAATAAATCACCTTGAGTGGCTGTCATTTAATATATCCAATCTGTATGTGATCTTTTTTAGAATTTCTATCAAAAAATGCAGATACTTAATTATACAGTTACATTCTGCATCATATCAATGTATGAAATATTTTTTCATTTTTCTCAAAATTAAAAAAGAGCTGTCAAGCAGACAGCTCTTAATAAATATGTCCGATATTTGAATCAGAATTTATTTTTCTTCTTCATCCGATCCATTGTAATCCATCTTTGCCAGATGCTCGTAGAAACTCCATCGGTAATCGACATCCTTCTGATGTTTTTCCAGGAGTGTTTTGGTCAATTCAGGATCCATCTTGTCTAACATTTTGAATCGCGTTTCACTCATAGCCCATTCGCCTACATCTATTTTTGGAGGCTTGGAATCGAGGCTCAATGGATTTTTACCTTCATTCCTGAGATCGGGATTGTAACGGTACATGGGCCAGGCGCCGCTCTGGACAACCAGCTTCTGCTGATGCATTCCCTTTGCCATATCGATTCCGTGTGCAATGCATTGGCTATAAGCGATAATCAGCGAAGGTCCGTCATAAGCTTCCGCCTCGAGGAACGCTTTGACACATTGTGCATCATTCATTCCCATAGCAACCTGGGCGACGTAAACAGTACCATATCCCATAGCAAGCATTCCAAGGTCTTTACGTGGAACCTGTTTACCCCCCTCGGCAAATTTCGCGACAGCGCCAAGTGGAGTAGCTTTTGAACATTGACCGCCGGTATTGGAATACACCCCGGTATCAAGAACCAGCAGGTTGACGTTTTGCCCGCTCGCAAGTACATGATCGAGTCCGCCGTAACCGATATCATACGCCCAGCCGTCACCACCGACAGACCATACGCTTTTCTTGACCAGTGCGTTTGAAACGCTCGCCAGGTTAAGCGCATCAGGTGTACCGAGATTGAACAATTTCTTGTCGAGTTCTATCATCCGGTCACGTTGCGCTTTAATTCCCGCTTCATCCGATTGATCGGCAACAAGGATGTCATCCACCAACTGTGCGCCAATATCGCTTTTCATTTTTATCAGCAATTCTTTGGCGTACTCATTCTGCTTGTCGATAGTCAGCCTGAATCCGAGCCCGAACTCGGCGCAATCTTCGAACAGTGAATTATTCCAGGTTGGTCCGCGACCGTCATTATTTACCGTCCAGGGTGTTGTGGGAAGATTACCACCGTAAATGGATGAGCAACCTGTTGCATTACCAATAACAGCCCGGTCACCGAACAACTGGCTCATTAGTTTCACATAAGGTGTTTCTCCGCATCCGGCACATGCGCCAGAATATTCGAATAACGGCTGAAGGAACTGAATCCCTTTTACAGTGTTTGTTTTGACTGATGCGCGATTGACTTCAGGCAGGTTGAGGAAGAATTCGTAGTTTTCCGCTTCGGATTCACGTAACGGTATCTGCGGAGCCATATTAATGGCAAACCGTGTCTTATCTTTTTTGTCCTTGGCGGGACATACCTCAACACAGAGTTGGCAGCCGGTACAATCTTCCGGAGCGACCTGGATCGTATATTTCATCCCAGGGAATTCTTTTCCCTTGTAATCCATTGATTTATAAGTGGGTGGAGCATTATCAAGGAATTTCGGATCATATACTTTTGCCCTGATGGCAGCGTGAGGACAGACCAGTACGCATTTACCGCACTGAATGCAGCTATCCGGTTCAAATACCGGGATATCGAGGGCAATATTTCTTTTTTCCCATTGCGTGGTTCCAGTCATAAAGGTACCGTCAACCGGGAAAGCACTGACCGGCAAACTATCACCGTCGCCCGAAATAATTTTACCAAGAACATCTTTAACATAATCCGGCGCTGCTTCCGGAACCGGCAACGGTCGCTCATAGGTGCTGGTTATATTTCCTGTAACATCAACCTCATAGAGGTTGGCAATTGTATCATCAACAGCCTTGAAATTCATCTGAACAATCAGTTCGCCTTTTTTACCATAGGTCTTCTTGATAGCGTTTTTAATCGCTCCAATGGCTTCATCCCTTGGCAAAACTCCACTGATTGCAAAGAAACAGGTCTGCATGATTGTGTTGATACGAACGCCCATGCCCGTGTTTTTGGCAACTTCATAAGCATCAATAACGTAAAACTTTAGTTTCCTATCTACAATCTGATGCTGCATTTGTTGTGGTAGAGTATCCCAGATTTCATCTTTGTTGTAAGGTGTATTCAAAAGGAATACTGCGCCCTCTTTTGCTGGGGCAAGCATATCATATCGTTCAAGGAAAACAGTCTGATGACAGGCAATAAAATTAGCATGATTGACAAGATATGTTGAATGAATCGGTTCTTTTCCGAAACGAAGATGACTGACTGTAACCGCGCCCGCTTTTTTGGAATCATAGACAAAATATCCCTGGGCATTAAAGTCTGTACCCTCACCGATTATCTTGATCGAATTCTTGTTCGCACCGACTGTTCCATCAGAGCCCAGGCCATAAAACATACATGCTGTGGTGCTTTCAGGTTCGGTGGTGAAATTCGGATCATAATCAATGCTGTTGAAGGTAACATCATCATTGATCCCAACAGTGAAACGATGTTTCGGTTTGGAGTTTTTCAATTCATCAAAAACACCCTTAACCATCGCCGGGGTGAATTCTTTTGAGGAAAGCCCGTAACGTCCTCCGACTACTACCGGACGTTTTTCAAATTCGGCATAACCCTCGAAATAGGCATCTTCAATCGCGGCGATCATATCCATGAACATCGGTTCTCCGACCGCGCCGGGTTCCTTTGTCCTGTCCAGGACACCTATCTTTTTCACTGATTTCGGGAGCGCTTCTATAAAATGTCGGCTTGAGAACGGGCGGTACAATCGAACGATTAATACACCAACCTTTTCATCGGATTTAAGCAAATATTCAACCGCTTCCTTGGTTGTGTCACCAGCGGAAGCCATTATGGTAATTACTCTTTCCGCTTCCGGGTGACCATAATAATCAAACAGATGGTACTGACGTCCTACGATCCCAGCGAATTTATCCATTGATTTTTGAACAATTTCCGGTACAGCATCGTAGTACTTGTTTATAGTTTCCCGCGCCTGGAAAAACACATCAGGATTTTGCGAACTGCCACGGAGAACAGGTTTGTCGGGATTCATCCCCCGCGCCCGGTGTTCGCGTACAAGATCATCATCCATCATGGCTATATAATCTTCGTCAGCAAGCTGCTCGATTTTTTGGATTTCATGTGAAGTGCGAAATCCGTCAAAGAAATGCACGAACGGCACTCTTGCTTCCAAAGTGGCTGCCTGGGCGATAAGCGCCATATCCATGACTTCCTGCGGATTCGCTGCCGCAAGCATTCCCCAACCGGTAGAACGGACAGCGTTTATATCGCTGTGATCACCGAAAATCGATAATGCATGAGTCGCGATAGTTCGAGCGGAAACATGAAATACAGTGCTGGTCAGTTCACCGGCAATCTTGAACATAGAGGGAATCATCAGGAGCAGACCCTGCGAGGCGGTGAACGTAGTTGTCAATGCGCCGGTTTGTAAAGCGCCATGTGCCGCAGCAGATGCGCCACCCTCACTTTGCATCTCGACTACTTTCGGAACTGTGCCCCAAATGTTTTTTAATCCTTTAGCCGACCATTCATCCGCCCATTCGCCCATATTTGAGGAAGGTGTGATCGGATAGATCGCACATATCTCATTGACCTTATGCGCCGAATAAGCAGCCGCTTCGTTACCGTCTATGGTCACCCATTTTCTTGCCATCTTTTTCTCTCCCTATCTCAAATTGAGCCTGAATGCCCAATTTTATTTTAACTCCGTTAATAAAAAATTCTGTGAATAATATCGCATATTGAAACGATAAAATCAAGCGGAACAATTTGTTAGAGGTGGTTAAATATAGGGTGCAAATTTAAAAGAATAAAAGAAATAGCCCGGCTCTCATGCTCGGGTTGAGAGGAGTTCGGAAGTTATTTTAAATGGGATAAGCAGATTTTACAGGATTTTTGTAATTATAGATAAAAATCACGGTAGAAGGTGTTAACCTGATCCTTCTCAGAACGTACCGGACAACTCACAATATTAAGCCAGCAATTCAGATCCATCCACATTAGCGGGAAACTTCTGTTAACTTAATAATATCTTTAAATTATCAATCAAAACATGAATAATAAATTGCCTGTCACGGTTATGAATTCAACGAGTTTCAGTGATTATTACTTATCATATTTTCAGATTATCAATCCTGCTCATCACAAAATTATAGAATAGTTCAGCTTTTTCCAATGCCAGTATTGCTTCAGAAACTGGGATATCTCGCCAGTCGTCCGGATAGCGAGCTGTAACTGCATATTCTGTAAGATATTCAGCAGTTTCAAGAAATTCTTCGAATTTTGAGTCAATAGCCCTGCATAGTTTGAGTAATCGTGGAAGGTAATGTGATCTTTCTACTTGTTGATTTTTAGATATTAGATAAGCTTCGAGTGCTTTTTCAGCGCATTGTTGAGCGTGAAAACATGCAGTTTCCGGAATTGGAGGATCATCGTTGAGATCATTTTGAGCAGATCTCAAGTCCTGTCTGGCGCGAATCAACCATCGTTTTACAACAATAATTGTAGCCTCATCCATACAAGATTATTCCATTCTCTGTAATCTCACGTTCGAGAGTATTTGCTACGTGCTTAAATTTATTAAGCTCTTCCGGGCTCAACACAAATATATCCAGAGAGAAGTCAGGGTGTGGGAATAAGTGGTAAATTCCAAGTTTCACATCACGCTTGGATTTGTTACCGTCATAGATTACAACAAGATCATAGTCGCTATCTTTATCAGCATCGTCTTCAACACGCGATCCGAACAGATAGATTATTACCGGTTTTATGAATTTAAGGATCTTGTCAACTATTTCTGAAAGACGATTATCCATCAGCAAGACCTCATGTTTATCTTATTCAAGATATTATCAATTAAAGGTAAACTACCTAAAGCAAACTTTCAAGACAAATTTTTCCTTCAAGCGTTTTGTCAGTATCAGTCCTTTTGTATTTATAGTTTATCCAATGGTGATTTTTGGGTGATCCATGATAATTTTACAGTATTAAGAGTAAACAATGGGCGAAGTAAAACATTTGTTCTTCCTGAATGAGATATCGACCTAAAATAATATTCAAATGAATTGCACTTTCATTTATGGATAATAGTATCTTAACTTGGTATATTAGTGATTCGACATATATTTCTGAATAGGTGAACGAATCTATCATGGATCAGCAATATAGATAATTTTATACTATGCTTATCTGAGATATGTTGAAACAATAGCGATCTAATTGTTCGATTAAACTTGATTCCGGATTATGGAAGATAAATTTCATATACATCTCACTCTGCCAATGTTAAATCGAATGGAGTTGGTTGCATCGAGTGTTTCTGAGACTCTCGCTGAAATGATGGCTTTCGACGAGGAACGTTCTCAAGAAATTTCGATGGCTTTAATCGAGGCTTGCATCAATGCTTTCGAGCATTCCAATGGAGACGATAAGAATATATATCTCACTTTTCATGCTGAAAATGACATAATGAAAATAACGGTAAGTGATCACGGAAATGGATTTGATCCGGCAAGAGTGGAACAACCGGATATTAAAAATCAATTAAAACCAGGAGCTAAAAAGAGGGGATGGGGACTGAAGGTTATGGACAGCATGATGGATTCTGTCCAGATTCAAAGTGACAATAACGGAACCACCGTTACTTTGATAAAAAAGAAAGACTTGTTCTTTAAGGAGGGAAGCTGATGAAAGCCAAACCATTAATGCTGACTGCTGAGAGGAAAGATGATATTGCTATATTTCATACTCACGGTTATGTTGATGATGAATGCGGCGAAGTAATTGCGAAAAGGTTCGAGGAATATTGGTCTTTAGGGATCAAAGATTTTCTTTTTGACATGTCTGACTCTAAGCTCGCAAGCACTCTCGGGGTTGGCGTACTGATTGAAATTATTCGGCAAATCAATGATTCAGTTGGTACGATGGCATTTTGTAACTGTAACAAAGTCATATCTACTACCTTTAAAATCATGGGATTAGCTAAATATACAAAAATCTATCGCACAATGGAGGAGGCTCTCGAAGGTATGTCCTGATCCGTTATCACTGATATGTGAATTTTCAGTATAACAAAAATTTTCTGATGCAAATCTTATCTGTATTTGATAGTTACTGCTGTCATATCATCCATTTGTTCGGTGCCATCCGCGTACGTTTGTGCAGCTTCTATTATTCTCTGAGGAACTCTGCCAGTTGAGAGTTCATTTCTAAGCTTTTCGAATTCAGATTTAAAGTTATCATAGCCCCATCCATCACCTGCACTGTTTGCCTGTTCAGGAATACCGTCGGTATATATTAAAATCTTGTCCCCTGGTTTAAATGATGTCTCAATAATAATAAATTCTCTTTTGCCAAATGCTCCGAGTGGAAGATCACTTTCATGTTCAAGAGTGACAGCACTTTCACCTCTACGAGAAATCAGGGGGAAGGGATGTCCGTTAACGCTGCAGATGAGTGATTTCTTCTCGGGATCGAAGAGGAGATAACAAAATGAGAGAAACATACCCTTCATTGCACCCTGGTAGATCACTTCATTGATTGTTTTCAGCACATTTTCCACATCAACTTCATCGTCCTGATGAGACGCTATCAAACCTGCCTTTGTCATGGCGACAAGAATGCCGGCAGGGAGACCATGTCCCGTGACGTCTCCTATTACCGCCACCAGGCGACCATCCTTCAGTAATCTGAAATCGAAATAATCCCCACCCACCTCATTAGCGGGATGGTATTCACAATTTACGATGAAATCCCCTAATTCATGAGTACCACTGGGAATCTGGCTTTGTTGAAGTTCTCTTGCCGCATCCATTTCACCCTGGTTATAAGCAGCCTCTATAAGTACCATACGCCTGTTATTAAGTACAATACGAATTAAATAGCCGATGAGTCCTAATATTATTGCATAGATAGAATACGCCCACCAGGTTCTCCACCAGGGTGGAAGGATAATAATACGAATCGAGGCGCCCGTATCACTCCAGTAACCGTCTGCATTACATGCTTTTACCCTTAATTTATAATCTCCGGGAGAAAGATGACTGTATGATGCATAGTTTCTCTTGTCAACATGGTTCCAATCATCCTCCAGCCCCTCCATTTTATAAGCATAACTGTTGTCCTTGGGCGAATCAAAATGAATAGCCGTAAAATCAAATGAGAATACATCCTGCTCATACGAAAGCCTGATTTCATTTGTTTCCGAGATTACTTTTTTCAATGGTGAATCTTTGCCAGGAACAACATTTTTATTGAAGAGCTGAAAGCCGGAAATAACAACATCCGGTGGGACACGATTGTCTTCTGTTGGATAGAATGAGACCATTCCATCCCCTCCGAAAAACATCTCACCGGTTGAACTCATAATACTCGATCTTACATTGAAATATGATATTTCGAGTCCATCATCCTGGCCATAATTCCTGAAGAAATTTCGCCTTGGATTAAACTTTGACAAGCCGTAACCCGTCCCGATCCAAAGGTTACCCCAGAAATCTTCTGTTATCCCTTTGATAAAATTCGAAGGAAGATCTTCCCCTACGAAGAATCTGGTGAATTTCTCCCTTTTCCTGTCAAGGCGGTTTAAGCCTTTTGTAGTTCCAATCCAGAGGAATCCTGACCTGTCTTCATAAATACTGTTAACATTATTATTACTTAATGTGTTTGGGTCGTTCTGATCATTTGTATAACGAGTAAAAGTTTCTGATGTTTTATTGAATCTAAGCAACCCATTATCGGTTCCAATCCACAAATCGCCGTTTTGGTCCTCATGCAGATAATAAAATGACTTGTTGACTCTACTTTGAAGGTTATCGGGATCGGGATAGTACCTGATAAACCGGTGGCTTTTCTTGTCGAACCGGTTCAAACCATGCTCTGTTGCAATCCAGATAAATCCGAAATTGCCTTCAAGCATATGAAAGATTCTGTTGTTACTCAGGCTTGAGTGATCGTTGGAATCGTTTTGATAACGAATGAACCGGTTGTTGTTTTGGTCAAATCTATTTATCCCGCCATGATTTGGGTTAGCGCCAGTACCAATCCAAATAGTTCCTTGCCTATCTTCAATAACTGCATTCGCTTCTCCTTCTGTCAGGCTGAAAGGATCGCCGGGATCGTGGTAGTAATGGGAAAACAAGTTCTTCTTCCTGTTAAAAAGGTCGAGCACTCCCGTCTTACCGGATGTTCCAATCCAGAGTTTACCTGATGATTCCTCAAAAATGCTCCTTACACCGTTAGACTCAAGACTGTTTGGATTATCCTGATCGTGATGGTAATGAGAAAAAACAGTTCTTTCAGGATAATTCATATCAAGACCATTATAGGTTCCTACCCAGAAGACATTAAAACGATCCTGGTAAATTGACCAAATCCGGTCATGGCTTAAACTTTGGTCATCGTCTGGATCATGCTGATATGCAACAAAAGAATTATTTTCATGGTCATATTTTTTGAGTCCATCTTTGGTGCCGACCCATAGAACACCTTCACGGGTTTCATATATTTCGGAGATACAGTTTCCATCACGACTAAAATTGTAATTGACAAATTTCTGTCTTTCCATATCATACCTGTCTAATCCACCATAATAATTGCCCACCCAGAGGGTACCAGTTTTGTCAACCAATACCTTGCTAAGAAAATTTGTTCTGATTGTTCCATGAATATTACGGTCGGGCGTGAAATGAGCGAAAGTTTCAGTTTCAGGGTCGAAAAGGTTAAGTCCCGCACCATCGGTAGCGATCCATATCTTTCCCGATGGATCAGCACAAATGGAATTTACCCGGCAGTGCGAGATCGAGTTGTTCAACTCTGAGTTTTCAGTGAGCTTTTCCCTTATGGCAGCAACACTGTTTCTCGGTACCGGATAAATCGAGATGCCCCAAAGTTCCTGGTGATCGGGAAATTTATACATATTCCAGTTGTCGTATGAATGGCTGCTATCGGAAATATAATGCAAGCGGTATTCCCCCGGAATGAGTGTGACAAGATCAATCTGTATGCTATTTTTATAATCACCGCCGAGGTATCGTGAATTTTCTCGCGACAACTCCCAGATTACCCCACCTCTTTCAAGCCATCCATAATCGCTGAACCTCGAACCCGACTTTTCACCTGTGCATACGATCAGGTAGTCTGAAGTCTCTGACACTTCAAAAGCGTTCTGTGAAGTAAGATTGTCACTGGCTTGAAGTATGGACGCAGAGATTCTGTCCTGTTTTCCCTGTCGTTCTACCCATTCGTATATTTCATCACTGTAGGTTGGATATTCCGGAAGGTACTGGGTGAAGTTGTTGGTCTCTCGATTATAACGATTGAGTCCAGCACCGAACGTCCCTGCCCAGACTGTCCCTGACATATCTTCGCAAATCGACCTTACTTCACTGGCAGCTAATTTGTATGAAGGATTATCATTTTTGAAGTTGAAATGGTAAAAGGTTTCGGTATCATAATCGAACCTGTCCAGACCATATCGAGTTCCTACCCAGAGATCGCCCCGACTGTCTTCGAAAAGCGAAAAGATTCGATCATGTCTGAGACTGCTCTGATCATCACTGTCATGACGATACACTTTAAAATCATAGCCATCATAACGATTCAACCCTCCATCAAATGTGCCAAGCCAGAGAAACCCCCTTTTATCCTGAACTATAGCTGATATCTGAGGATATGAAAGACCATCCTTGACCGTCAAATGATCGAATTTTAACTCATTTTGGAGAGGTCTGATATTCTTGTTCATTTGCTGAGAGTAAAGGAAGTTCAGCGGCACTGAGGAAATGACGCAAAAGATAAGAGAAGCATATGTCAGCTTTCTTATAGGATGCATAATTATTATTCGTAAGATTTAAGGGAATGGTATTATGGTAAACAAACTTGTGTTGAACTACAAGGGCTGATAAGGATTAATGTAAATTTGAATAGGGAATTAGCTCCTTCATAAAACAATTACTGATAAATGACTGATTCAGAATGACAATAATGTTATATAATATCAACCCTCAAGGCTGATTCTTCCTTCCAATGCCCTTGTCAATGTGAGGTCATCAGCGTTTTCGAGTTCCGCTCCTACCGGAATGCCCCTGGCGATTCGTGTGACTTTTACGTCTTGTGAAGTAAGCATCCGTGCGAGGTAAAAGGCGGTCTGTTCGCCCTCAGGTGTTGGATTGGTGGCGATTATTAATTCTGTGATCTTTTCTTTTTCGATTCTCTCTTCCAATTCATTTATGCGTAAATCTTCGGGATTAACTCCATCCAGAGGCGCCAGGACTCCACCGAGTACATGATATTTTCCATGAAATATCGATCCTTTCTCTAACGCTATCACATCGCCCGGAGCCTCTACTACGCAGATTATTGAGCTTTCACGTTTCGGGTCGGTGCAAATCGGGCATGGATCACGGTCTGAGAGGAAACCGCATATCGTACACATTTTGACCTTGTCTTTGACATCAACAACTGCTTTCGCCAATCGTATTACATCATCACGGTCAGATTTTAACAGGTATAAAGCCATGCGAAGCGCTGATTTTTTACCGATACTCGGCAAACGAGACAGTTCAGCCTGTAGTTCAATTACTGCGGGTGGAAGACTTGTGGACACTTTATCACCTTCAATTAGGAATTAGAAATTTGGAATTAGGAATTCAATGCGGCTTGCGGTGAAAATCCTAATCTGAGACGCTCAATAATACTCACTTTTCGTCAATTCAGTTTTACATTATAAAGACAAACCACTGGATTCCCGGATCGAGTCCAAGAATGACAGAAGTGGATAAGCCGATAAATATTGTTATAAAATTATTGTTTCCAAATTCCTAAATTCTAATTCCTAATTCATGATTTTTATATTCTTAATTCTTCATTCTTAATTATTAATTTCAAAAAGCGGCTGCCCTTTTTCGACAGCGTCTCCTTCTTTGACATGAAAATGTGATATACTGCCTGCAGTTGGCGCTTTGATTTCATTTTCCATTTTCATTGCTTCCATGATTATTACGCCCTGTCCCGGTTGAACCTCATCGCCTTCGTTCAGGATATATTTCACGATCAATCCCGGCATAGGCGCTTTGATAATACTCTCCTTTTTGCCGGAATCAGCTCCGTGTATAAACTCACGCAATTGAGCTTCACGAGCAGTGATGACTTCCGTTTCAAAATCATACCCGCTTGTATGGACATGATAATTCCCGGGTGCTCCATTATCCTCGATGGCGATCAAAACGCTTTTGCCATCAACGATCACTGAATAGAGGTCAGGTTCCTGCTCGAGACAAATATCCAGATTCACCGGATCTCCATTAATCTGGACTATGTTCTTTCCATTGTCGAAAGAAACCTCATAAGTATTACCGTTAATTTCAACTTTATATCCGGATTCTCCATGAAAATCCGAACTATAATTCTTATTATTCATCTTAATCCCGCCTCCCGTCCAAGCATTTTCCAACCTTTCCCCGGTTCATTATTTATGGCTTTTGTTGAATTATTCGAGGCTGTTCCATTTCCGTTTGACACTGCTTCATGCCGTTTCCATGCTGCCGCTAATGCTGCAATCTTTTCCCATGATTTCTCCTGTTCAAGCAGCATGTTCACATCAAACTCACGTTCCACAAATGAAGTGTCAAAATCACCCTTCCGGAAAGACTCATTCTCCATCACGAATAGTCCGAACGGAATTGTTGTCCTGACCCCGGTGATATGGTACTCGTTAAGCGCTCGTTTCATCCGCTTGATCGCGCCCTCACGGTCATGATCCCAGGCAATCAGTTTGCTTATCATCGGGTCATAATGTATGCTTATTTCGCCGCCTTCACGGAGACCGCTGTCTTCACGTATGCCGAAGCCGTCAGGAGGTTTCAAGTAACGTACTCTGCCGGTTGTCGGAAGAAAATTATTCAGACTATCCTCACTGTAAAGCCGCACTTCGATAGCATGACCACTAATCTTAATGTCTTGCTGGGTATATGGGAGTTTCTCACCTGAGGCGACCCTGATTTGCAATTTACACAGGTCAACACCTGTAACCATCTCGGTTACAGGATGTTCTACTTGAAGGCGGGTATTCATCTCAAGGAAATAATATTTACGGTCTTGATCTACTATGAATTCTACTGTTCCGGCATTGCGATAACCACATGCTTTAGCTGCTGCTACGGCAGCTTCTCCCATTTCGGAACGTAATTCGGGAGTCATTACAGGGCTGGGGGCTTCCTCCACGACTTTCTGGTGACGGCGTTGAATTGAACATTCTCTCTCACCAAAATGAACTACATTCCCGTAATTATCAGCAAAAACCTGGAATTCTATATGGCGGGATCTTTCAATAAATTTTTCAAGATAGATAATAGGGCTTCCGAAGGCTGACATGGATTCACGTCTCGCTCCTTCAAGTGAATCGGCAAGGTCTGATTCCCTGGATACAACACGCATTCCTTTTCCACCGCCACCCATAGCTGCCTTGATCAGAACCGGGTAGCCGATTTCGTTGGCTAATCTTTTTGCCTCTTGGTCATCTTCCACGCCTTCAGGGGTGCCGGGTACAACTGGAACCCCGGCTTTCATCATGATAGCGCGAGCTTCTGTTTTCGAACCCATTGAGGTTATGGCATCAGGGGGGGGACCAATCCATATTAAGCCCGAATTTTCCACCTCTCTCGCAAAATCAGGATTCTCTGAAAGAAATCCATAACCGGGATGAATTGCATCAGCACTGGATTTTTTTGCGACTTCGATAATATTATCGCCACGCAGATAACTTTCCGATGCTGGTGCAGGACCTATATTATATGCCTCATCAGCTAATTGGACATGCTGAGCTAGCCGGTCAATATCTGAATAGACCGCCACTGTGGTGATACCAAGTTCATGGCATGCGCGTATGACACGTATTGCTATTTCGCCACGATTTGCAACAAGGATTTTTTGAATCACTAAAGCCTCTTTAACATCTAAATGCTCTGTATAATATGCTTTCTTCAGTCACAATTTTTGGGACATAAAATTATACTGAAGAATTGTTGAAAAGTAAACTGGAGGTTTGTATAGAAAATAGATCAAATAGAATTGTTGAATTAAATAGAGACATTTTGAATGATATATGCAGGACATTTAATCAAAACTCTTTGCCAATTTAGGTCTCGCATTGTTTAACGACTCATCAATACATTCATTAAGTTTTTCAAAATCAGGAGGTTTGTCCAGGAAATAATCAATTCTCAGGTCTTGCATTGTTGTCTTTATGTTTTGATCTATGAATCCCGAGAGGACTATTATACGTGTATCTCTTAACGCAGCATGCTCACGTAACAGGGAGGCGATTTTAATTCCATCTGTTCCTGGAAGTTGCAAATCAAGAATTACAAGGTCAGGACATTCTTTCACAAGCATCATCCCAGCTTCAGCTACATCGGAACATCCGAAAACTCTTCTATCTTCTCTCTCCAGGAATGGTACAATCGCCCTGATAATATCCGGGTCATCATCAATAGCCATTATAGTTAAAGGAGTGATTGCTTTTTTCCATTCATCAAAAACCTTGTAATCATTCTTTTCACAAAAATCAACCAGGTCTTCAGGATGGATACGATAATGACCACCTGGAGTTATTCCGGCTGGCAGCAAGCCTTTCTTTATCCAGTTTGCAACTGTTTCCGGCCTGTTATTAAGACGTTTTGAAATTTGCCCGGTTGTCAGCCATGATGATGTAATGTTTCGTTTTGAATCTGTCATCAATTACCAGAAAGTTTAATTCACACCTGAATTTCGTACTAATGTATTTATCTTTACAAGTTAAAAACAGCTTAGTAGAATAACTCATAATCTATGCGTTCATATCAGACCATCGTTTAGCCATCTTTGCGAAGATGATCAATGCTATTACGGCAAAAAAACCAATTACAGCAAAAGGAGTCCATACATAGTACTGGGGATTATACAAATCCCATAACATCTTTGTCGCTTCTACAGCATCAAGACCGGTAACCTCTTGAAGCTTGAGGAATGATTCGGTTCGGGTGACGTTCAATAATTCTGTCAACTGATCAGGATTGCCTGACCAGGTTTTCCCTTCTCCCATCGGTGTATGCTGTAATAGGTATTTTTGCGCGAGTACCGCTTTTTCACCCCAACGGCCATAGACAAAGCCCGCCAGTATTGATCCTGTCCAACCGCCGATTCCTACAGGGATATTGACATAACCAAGATAAAGAGCCTTCTTCCCCGGCGGAGCAATCAAACCCAGGTACTCGTTCTTTTTCGGTCCAGTCAGCATTTCGCCTAACGAAAACAGGATTACTCCGAGGACAAAAACAGATCCGGAAGCTGTAAATCCAGCCACCAGGATTCCGAACATGGCTACAGACATTCCGATTGCCATCGCTTCCAATGTCCGTAGCTTCCTAACCATCCAGGCGACAGGAATCATTAGCAGGATTATGAAACCGGCGTTAACATTCAGGAGATACTCCTGGGGTACCTGTAATCCCCTGTCAGTCTGAATCGCCCATCCATCGGGAATAAATGGTAGTTTCCTGAAGAGGTCAGCTATACTGCCGCTATCATTCCAGTCGGTTAGAAAGTTCGGATGCAGATCCCAGAGCTGATACATCATTAACCAGAAGCAGGACATGATCAAAAGCCACGTGATCAGACGTGGTTCGAAAATATTTCTCATGGTGCGAACGAACACCTGGAGTGGGTTTAGTGTTTTATCTGCACCTGAGGGGAAATCCTTGAAGGTGAACAACATCAGGTAATTCAAAGAAGTAATCACAGCAGATGCAATGAAGAGATGACGCCAGGAATGTTCATGACGTAAATAGCCGGCAAGGAATGGTCCCGCAAAGGCGCCAATGTTTACAACCCAGTAAAAGATTCCCCAGCCTACTGATGAGTTTTTCTTTGTCAGATTCTGCGCTAATGAGCCTTGAAGACTAGGCTTGAAGAATGCAGTACCGGTTGCGAGAACCATTACCCCAAAGAAGAAACCCCAATATGACCTCATATATGCCATCAGGATATAACCGGCGATATTCATTGATACTGAAAAGAACAAGGTCTTTTTATAACCATAACGGTCAGCGTAACCACCAGTGATCATAGGCAAAACCGACTGAAAGACAAACCACCAGGCGTAAATTTGACCCTTCTGGAATGCTGTAAAATGCAACCCATTGGGATCATCAGCCTGCATGATATAAACTGCTACCACACTACGCACAGCGAAATATGCCATTCGTTCCCACATTTCGATACCGTTAAGCATCCAGTATCCCCAGGGGAATCCGAAAAACCACCTTTTATTATTCAGGTCAGGAATTTGTGTAGTAGTCTCACTCACGAGGGTAGTCCTCTCAGTTGAAAATTATAAATTTACTAAAATTGATTTCATTTAAGAATGAAAAAATAAGTTTAAGTCATATTCAGGATAGAAACAAGGCTGCTCTATATTTGTTACATCATTATGTGATTCCTCTCCAATTCGGTATATCTCTCGGAGATTGCAATATAATGTTGTATCTATACAACATTATTGTGTATTATTAATACATGAAGTCACGTAAACTATACAATAGAATTGCTTTGCTCAGGCAGGAAAGAGCTGTCTCGCGCAAAGAACTGGCTGAGAATATTGGAGTTAACTTCCAGACTGTGGGATACCTGGAAAGAGGTGAATACAATCCGAGCCTGGATTTGACATTCAAGATAAGTGATTTTTTTGATCTGCCTATTGAATTTATATTCTCAACGAAACCATTCAAACCGTTGAGTCGGGAATTACTGGACCGCCAGAAAAAGGAGGGGTGATGTATGGAAGCGACGAATAAATTGCTGAAAGGCAAAAATGGAGTGATAATCAATTATGCAGGTCTGCTGGCAATAATAATCTGCTTTGTTGTCCTTGATCAAATTGGCTGGAATGCTGGTTTAATTGCCGGAATATTAATTACTCTGGTAATAACTGTTATCACCTATGTTAAGGTACACATTAAGTCAAATCTCTGGAAACTGACACATTCAAGGGCTGAGAAACTTGATGAAAGAGAAGTTCTAATCACTCATGAAGCATTAAGCTATTCTTACAGTATCTTCAGTGTGATTTGCTTATCGATTTTATTCTTGATTGTTCTCAGCCTTGATTCATCCTTCTCGGAGCGCTTGACTATAATCAGAAGTGCAGCAAAGATAATAGTGATTTGTATGATTTACTTTGCCCATACCCTTCCGTCATCAATTATTGCCTGGAAAGGGAACTATTCATAGCAGGTTATTCGAACGCTTGAGGATATTCGAAGGGTAAGATTATCACAAAGTTAAAATATATCACAATCTTGGCGATTACTGGCATTTCATACCATCTTTTCAGGGTAATAATTGCTATTTTTAATCCCGATGCTCATCGAAATATTGTTCAAAGCACCGATATGACCCATTATATCTTCTTTTTTTGCTATATACTTAGCACACTGGTAATTGCTTACTTTTTCTATAGTTTTTATAAATCAATTGATAAATACACTTTGAATAAACTTATCGGAGCATCTGTTGCATGTTTTGCTTCTTACCTGCTTGTTGCATTTACTTCACTGTCGTCATTCATCCTGAGCAAAGCTGGAATTAGTTTTCATTCCGGATTTACCCAATCATTTTTCGTATTCACAGCTGCTTTTCTTGTTGTTTCCCAGCTTGCGTTCTTCATTATTTTTCGTAAATTTTATCCTAGGGAAAACAGTTTTCTAAAACATGCTTCTACACTGGCGATTATTGGTATCTGCCTGTTATCAATTTCTGTTTTCTTACCACTAAATCAAAAAATATCGCCCGGCAATTTCCTCGAATTAACTGATAAGAATATCTTGAGTTCAATTCATCTAATAACTCTTTTTGCATACGGTTCACTTTTAACATTTTTTATTGCGTTTTATAAACATTTGACTGACAGGTAATCCTGCATACCAGATCCTATAACGGATATATGCCCGCTTGCTATTTATTAATGTAACTATAAAAAAATAATATGAGTATGTGACAGGGCAATAGCTTGGGTACTTGATTCTTTTGAGTATATTTAATATATTAGTTTAGCTGATCAGAGACAATCACCCCGAATTTAATCTCTGGATCAAAGAACGAATAACACATTTGCATCCCCTACTGTAATATCTTAACGGTATTATGTCTTTGTGTGATATATAGAAGTGAACATAGTTTTAATCAACTATTTTCTCGTGCAAAGTCGCAAGGACTGAAACTGAGGATGAGATGATACGTCCACTTAAAATTCTTTTTACAGCGTTACTATTCTCAAGCTGCGTCCAAGTTCTCAATGCGCAACCGAGAACGAAATGGTTCTTTACTGATTATATGTATCTTTCTGATCAGGAAATGACTCTTTTCAATGAAATTCTTTGGTTCTGGACTGCTGATAGTCTCGATGGTGATATTCACAGCAATAGTACTATTGCTATTGCTGGTAATTTTCGTTTTTACGGGGTTATTTCAACTTCACAAGACCGCTTCCGCCAAGGTGCCGGATACAATCCCTATTTTGCATATCCCCCAATTTTCAACTATCCTGAGATTCCTTTCCACCGCTTAAATGATGTTTTAGATCTATACGAAGATTACGCCAGGGATAACGAAACATTTTTCGGTGCTGAGGATAACTTGCAGGGACGGCTAACCGGTACTGAAAACGGTTGGAATCTTGAGCGATGGGCTAACGGAATACCTTATGATTCATCGAGGTTGGATCATACAGTTAACATACCTTATACAAATGACTGGCAGGTTATTTTTCATGACGGTTCTCTTCAATTAAGAGGAAAAAATATCACCGGAAAAACTAAAATAGCTTCCACGGAAAATATTAAACTGATTGATAACATACTGGTTGGAGATGCAGATACGTCTGACTGGTATGTCCCTACGGACAGCAGAAACTTTGTCAGCATATACTGTGATGGGAAAGTTGTGATTGCGGATAACTATGCTAATGGAAGAGGTAACGGTTTATATGATGGTGGAATAAACGATCATAGCCGTAAACATATTATAATCACTGCTGCGATCCAAGCGATGGATGAATCATTTACCTTTGAACATCAGAATGATGATTGGAGTACGTATATTTGGTGTGATCGGGATGGTGAACATGCAGGAGAACATGACGAGCGAGGTAATATCTACCTTTATGGTTCCTTGGTTCAAAAAAGACGCGGATTTATGCATCGGACTAATTGCGGAGGAACGGGATATGCCAAGCGATATAAATATGATCCACGCTGGTATCAGAATCCACCCCTCGGTATTCCATCTTTTGTAGAAGAGAACAGTGAAGTCGTCTGGGAAGATACTATCATTGTAGTTAATTGGCATTTTCATGAACCAAGTTGGACAGATCTTGTTATCGGACCGGGGACAACTATCTATTTCGATGATGAGAGGAGATTCAACCTCGAAAGCATTCCTCAATTGTCCATTAGCGGAGAAGTTGACAACCCTGTCCGACTGGAAGTCAGGGATAATGTGAACATTGGAATATTTAATGAATCGGTTGACACCACCTGGAATCATTTCAGCGACGATGATACTTGGGAAAATGTTGAAATTATAATGAACGGAGGAGATCTGGTCTGTGCTTCGATGCTTGAAAATGTTAATATTACAGCAGATAGCGCTGTCAATATAATCCAGAGGAGAGGAGCAGATACAGAAATTGCCGGTCTTAGAAATTGCGAATTACAGGGCAAGTTCAAGATTGAATCCGATGTTGAAGGTATAACTTCCTATGTAGTTGAAAACTGTAAATTAAATGGGGATTTCAGGATCAATTCGAATGACCATGATGTTGAGATGGATGTCAAACGGTCAATAGTAGAGGGTAGGTTAAGTCTTTCAAATCCGGCTCATGTGATCAACTGTGTTTTCTATTCCGATGAACCTGAATCAATTCTCCTGATCACACATGGAATTTCGGAGGTAAAGAACAGCTTTTTTCATAGTACAGGTGATGATATTTATGCCTTGGTAGGTTCACAACAAACGTCCGTAACCTATAGTGGAAGCGTGGATGGAATGTATATGGTCGGCAATGTTGATAATGGCGATGGCTTTTTTACGGCTGATCCCAGGTTTGTTAACGCGGAAGAGAGTAACTTTCATCTGCAGGAGAACAGTCCGCTAATTGACGCAGGAGATCCAGATTCACCACGTGATCCTGACGGGACAATCGCTGATGTTGGAGTGTATCCGTATTATCAAGATATCCTGGGAGTGAAGAATATTGATATTAATAAAATCTTTCCGTCAGAATTTAAAGTTGCAGGTCCATTTCCTAATCCTTTCAATTTAACAAGTAGTATAAATGTTGAATTGCCTGAGCTTTCAAATATTTCAATCGATTTATTCAACCTGATAGGACAACATGTTAGCCGGTTGCATGTCCTGGAATATGAGGCAGGGAGCCATGATATCATTTTGGATTTTAATGATGTCGCTACCGGGATGTACCTGGTGAAAGTATCCACATCAGTAGAAACAAGGATTGTAAAAGCGGTATTAATAAAATGATGTGAGTCAGAATCAATAATTCTCTAAATGAGTATATTATTTGTAACCAGAGAAATCGAATTGATGGATGCTGCTATAGATTGAGAAATAATCTTTCCCACTGCTGAATAATATTTTGTGCATCGAATTTTGATTTCACAAGCTGATAACCGGTCATTCCAAATTTGAGTCTTGCTCTTTCAGGCATATTCCATATTTGATTCATTACTTCAGCCAATAATTTGATATTAGACTTTTCAACAATCAATCCACTTTCTCCATGCAGAACAATCTCTGAAACTCCCTCAGCATTTGTTGCTGCTACAGGGAGTGATGCTGCATGAGCTTCAAGTAATACATTTGGAAAGCCTTCCGAGGTAGAGGAAAGAACGAATGCGTCTGCCGTGCAAAGCAATTCGGGGATATCGTCCCTTTTACCGAGAAACTTAACCTTGTTTTCTAATCCAAGCTTATCAGCAGTATTTTCAAGTTCATTTCGTAGAGGTCCTTCCCCGGCAATTAATAATCTTGCATTGGAAGCAACTGACAGGTGCTGTTTGAAAGAATGTAAGAGAGTATTATGATCCTTTTTCGGCTCCAACCGCGTGACATTCAGCCAGACAAAATCGTTTTCTTCAATTTTAAGTTGGTTGTGTAATGCTCTTTTTGCATTGGCCTTTCGGTCATATTTCTCTATCCGAATTCCATTCGGGATAACGGTTAGTCGTGATTTCTTGACCATCCTTTGCGCAACAACAATTTCAGCGAGTGAATGGGAAGGTACTACACACATATCGCTCAGATGGTCTGTTAATCCAACAATCAGTTCCCTGGCTTTGGTTCTGACTCTTCCAACCCCCCAGTATTTCTCACCATATCTTTCTCCCCTGATCGAACAGATTATTCTCGGTACGCCTGTTAATCTCCCTGTTATCCTGCCGAGTAATATTGCGTGGAACATAAAACAAAGGAGGATATGTGGCTGGAATGATTTCAGCAGTTTAATCATTCTAAAGAACATACGGAGATCAGGCATACCCCGGGGAATGTCAAGGCTTATTACATCAACACCGGCATCGGATAATTCTGTTAGAAATTCGATCGGCGGGATTATTGAAACAAGCATTACTTTCCAGCCTGTCTCTTTTAATCCCACTGCCAATTGAACAAGCTGCTTTTCAGCGCCACCCTTGTTTAATCCTGATATTAACATACAGATACGTTTAGATGAGCTCTGCACTATCTTTCCTGTTTCTTGATGCTTTCATGTTCAAATCCCTTCGGGGAAGGGTTCAATTACACATAATAAATTGCATTTAACTAACACTATATGCTATGTAATTATGATATTTATTGAGTCAGTTTTAACTTCAAGCGTTGGATTACTCTGGTCAAGAGTTCACGGCTTCCAAGAATATTAAGAATAAGCGCGACAGATAATCCGCCCAATGCAGCGAGCATAACCCTCACCAGCAGAAATGTAGTTCCATGCCACGAGGAAGTAATAATTAATACCAGGCACCACCCGCCAACTGCAATACACGTTTTTATCGTATCCCACAGGGGCAGGGGAATGGGGAATATTCTTGTTCCAACAATTATAGTGATAATCAGCGCAAGAAAATATGAGATAGATCCAGCATAAACAACGCCCATCACACCAATTACGGGTATCCATATCAGATTCAAAATAATATTTAAAATAACCGGTCCAACCATTACCCAGATCTGAACAACAGTTCTCTCTCCGAGTTGAAAAGCATAATTAAAATAGAATGTTCTTATTCCCGACAGGAATATTGCAGCAGCAGCCCAGGGAATCAGCATGGCTCCAGTTTTCCGGAAAGATTCACCAAGCATCAGGTTAGCAAATTCTGTTGGGAGCAGCACGAATGTCAGGGTTGTGGCAAGTGAAATGCCGAATATAACAATAAAATATTCATGGAGTTGTGATTTTGCTTTCTCGATACCCTCTGATTCGAGAGCCTTGACTATCAGTGGGTATCCTGCCAGGTTAATGACAGCCATCAATGCGACAAGTGCTCGATAAACCAGGTCATACCCGGCGCCAAATAGCCCGGCAGCCTCCGGTCCGGACAGTAACCCAAGCATTAATTTCCCTGATGCATTTATGACAAAAGCCAATGCTATACCTATTCCCAATGGCAAGCCAAAACGATATAATTTTATTATCAGCTCTCTATTATATCTCAGCGGATTTGATCCGCGCCATAATCTATAATTTAGCAGTAATGTAGGAAGAATACGCCCAAGCATATACCCTGTCAATAATCCCGCTGCACCCCATCCCAGCTTCACAAATACAATGGCGAACAGGAACGAAAAAACTGCTCGTAATATGTCCAGTAGTCCAAAGCGAAACGGCAATAAGGCGGCGCGGACTCGCTGCAAGTTCAGTTCGAACCAGCCATTAGCTGCGAAATACAGGAATCCAATAAAAAACAGGGGAAGAGGGACAGTTTCATAATAAAAGGCACATCCCAAAGCAGTGGCAATCAAAGCTGCGATCAAGGCAGTCAGGTATGTTGCAAATATTGTCGAATAAAAAACGTTTGTTTTTGACTCATATTCAGCAGCGTATCGCATTAATGACAGGTAAAGCCATTGCACCAGGAAAGCATCCATCAGGTCTGCTGCGCCAATCAGCAGTACAAAAATACCGTATTCTTCCGGAAGCATTATCCTTGTGAATACAGCAAGAGATACGATACTTACTATTGCGGGGATTATTCTTGCACCGAGGTAAATTGTACTGTGTTTTATTAATAGCATTCAATAATATCCTGATTATTTCCTGGCTTTGATATAGACAAATTTCTTGATGATTTAGATTTTTCGATTATTATATTCTTAATATCAGCTACTACCGATCTCGGTAAGCAAATCATCTAAAATAGCATCTTGTGGATATAGTTGTTCTTCTATCCAATCAAGATTCTTGTCCCAATGTCCGGGGCAATTATAGACAGCATCTGCAGAAAAAGCATAACTGATTTCCAGGAGGACAGGATCATCTTGTGGATCGTGAATAAAATCGAAAGCCAGGCTCTGAGTTTTTAATTTACTGGCAATATCAAAGGCAATTTCAATACATCTTTTGCTCACATTGTTCGGGGTGTAATCCAACTCTCCGCTTCCTGATGCTCTCCAGTCATTTGATCGAACTCGACGGCAGAACCCAAATGCACGATTACCGATAATTGTAATTCTTGTATCATGCTTGTTGCCGGGGATGAAATCCTGAATGTAAAAGTATCCTCTTTCCCTCGGGGACAGATCTCTTTGTGTTTTCAGGTTTTTCAATCCCGTAGGGATTTTTTTCAGGAAATTTAACGTACCTCCCGGACTGATCATTTTCCTGAGTTTTACTTTCACATCACCAAGAGCGCGCTCAACCGGGACAAATCCTTCTCCAAATGCTTTCATGCAAAACTGTTCAGCCTCACGGGCATCGTGTATTTTCCAGACCTGATTTGAGCCTGCTCCTTTTCTCAGCTTAAAAACTTTTGGGAAATGAGCATTTTGTATCCATTCCAAGGTATCATTCTTGTTGAAAAATACCCTTGTTTTCACAAGAGGTGCTCCAATCGCCTCAAGCAGGAATTTCTGAGCGACCTTGTCATCATAGTGCCAGCATGTGGCGGTATTTGGAAAAACGCAAACTCCCGTTGCTTCCAGCGCAGCAAGGATTGATCCGGCGAATAATGTCTCATGCGGGAAACGATATACCCAGTGCCATAGAAATCCATCTATATCCTGGATATCGTCAATAATATTGGTATTTAAAGCATTTACCTGTTTGAACGGAATTTTTCTTTGAAGACAGGTTTCCATCCATCTATCCGAGAAACTTCCGCCCCTATGATGTATTGCGAGTTTTAGTTTTGCAGTATTCATAATTGTATTTCAGATATGTTGAGTGACAACATTAATCTATTGAAGATTATCACTTGTCACTTTCTCTTATAACACTGTTTTCAGCAAGTATTCCTCGTGCGGCTAATCCTAATCCAAGAATTAATCCAACAGTCAGCCCGTTTTTTCCGTCACCCAGGTGGCATTGTGTCAGGGAGAAGACAGCAAATCCTGCGAGGCTGATAAGAGCGCCAAGGTATATATCCCTGAAAAATGTTTTTTCAGTCCATTTCTTCAGGTCCCGAATCCCCTGCAAGAAAAGGAGGAACAAAACACTGTACCAGGCGATAAACCCGGGAAGTCCGGTTGTAGCCCATATCTGCATTGGATCGCTATGAGCACTCGATTTTGACCACCAGTCCCTTTCAGGCAGGTAATCATCCACGTGTCTTCCCCAGTTGCCCGGTCCAACGCCGAGAAGCAGGTGATCTTTCCCCATTTCCCAAGCGGCATTCCAATAATAGAGACGATCTGTTTCACGATTGGTCTTGAAATGAATTGTTTTATCTACCTGATCACGAAAGTCATTTGAAAATATTGCGAGTAGGGAGACTATCACTATACCGCTAAGAATAAATCCCAATGCCGTTTTCCAGCTTCTTGCGAGAAAGAAAACAAACAAACCTGCACCGATACCCATCCACGGACTGCGCTTCAAGAGAAGAACGACTGAAAGAAGAATGATTATCAGGGCGATCCAGCGCAAAACAGCCTGCTTTCCTTTTGATTTCCAGACAATCGGAATACAAAACAGGAAAATCATCATTTGAATTGCAGCATATACCATTTTCATTTCACGAAAACCGGTAGCTCCATACATTTGCAAATCAGCAATTTCTTTTATGGGGTTCAACCTCTGCCCATAAACCGGATCAATTCCTGAGAATGTCTGGAAGATGCCATATAGTCCACCAATTACACCGGCGATGAGCAGTGCAGAAAATCCAGATTTCAGAATTTTTTTATTACGGCAGAGGTGCTGGACAGCGAGCAGTCCGGTAAAAGGTAAAGCGTAATAACGAAAAATCATACTTGTTGATCTTGATGGATCATCGCTGAACAGGGCAGAAATTAATTGTAATATAAATACTGCAGCGAGAGGATAAATCGCCGGATGTATTTTTGGGATTGGGATAAGATGTTTTTTTATAGTGTATAATGCAATTAAACCACCAATTGCAGCAAAAACCTGTGCGAAGAATATTCCGGCTTCAAGACTGATTGCAAATGCAAAAAACCAACCAATTATGATTGTTTGTAGAGAAGGTGTAGCGGTATATTTCTGCATCAAAGATTTCTCAGCATTAATTATAAGTCCGCAGGTTTACTTGCGAAAGACGGAAAGTACGAAAGTATCTACGGTAGTGAAACAAGCACCTTGAAGAAATGGTTATCAATAAATAGATTGGTTTCACTAAAACACGAAGTTTTTTATTTTGGATATACATCGGAGTTGATCATGAATACTTATTGCCGTTTTTTTTTATTCCTCATTTTATTATTCGCTTTTGTTCCTTTCATTGCCCAGGCAGCGCCGGGTGATATCGTCTCATCAATACCAGCTCCATGCACCATGCCAACAGGTTTGGCATTTGATGGGAACCTTCTCTGGGTTGCGGACCGTTTGACTGACACTTTATACGCCGTTGATCCAGTTTCAGGCAGTGTTTCTAAAAAACTTCCTGCCCCAGGATTTGTTCCCACCGGGTTGGCATGGGATGGTCAACATCTCTGGTGCGTGGATCGTGAGGATGCGCGGATTTACCAGCTTGACGTTAATACAGGAATCACCCTGAAAAGTATTGAAAGCCCGACTGCAAGCCCGCAGGGAATCACCTGGGACGGCGAGTTTCTCTGGCTGGCGGATGGGGGTGAAAGTGTAATATGCAAGATTTCTCCCGATGATGGCACTGCTATACTTCGTTATCCTGAACCTGACCAGGCAGCAACCGGTTTGACCTGGTGGAATGGACAGGTCTGGTGCGCCGACCGGAAAAGCGACCGGATTTACCTCTTCGATCCGCAATATGAAGAGGTGGTTTTCGGGTTGGACTCACCCGGTAAGTATCCTCGCGGGCTGACAACGGACGGCAATACGCTATGGAACGTGGATTACCAGGATGACAAAATATATCAACTGGTGATCGAAGACGATGAAAATGTTAAACTGAAGGATCAGAAAACTCTAAACATGCTCTTGAGCTATGAGTTTCGTAATTATGGTCCCGGCGAAGTTCCAAGCCTTGATGTTTATATCGCAGTTCCAAACGATCTTCCAAATCAGAAATTACTTGGTAAAGTTAATTTCAACCCTGATCCCACGGATATAATTAAAGATCAATGGAAACAACGTATTGCTCATTTCGCCCTGAAAGATCTTCAGCTTGCTCAGCGACAAGTTATAACGATGGAAACGGAAGCCGAACTCGCTACGGCACAGACCTTTGTTTTTCCCAATAAAGTTGGATCGCTCGATGATATTCCCGGTAAAATCAAAGAGCTTTACCTAACGGATGAGGACAAATACAGCATCAATGATCCAATAATACAGGATGCGATTAAAAATGCAATTGGTGAAGAAACAAATCCTTACTGGATGATGCGGAAAATTCATAAATATATCCGTGACCGTCTTCACTATGAATTGTCCGGCGGATGGAACACTGCGCCAAGAGTGCTCGAGAGAGGCAACGGTTCATGCAGCGAATACACTTTCGTTTTCATCTCAATGTGCAGAGCGGCAGGAATACCGGCTCGTTATGTCGGGGCGGTGGTAGTACGTGGAGATGACGCTTCCACCGATGAGTATTTCCACCGTTGGAGCCAGGTCTATTTGCCCGGATACGGCTGGATTCATGTCGATCCCCAGGGAGGCGACAAAACCAGGCCTTCCGACATTGCCGGATCGATAGGAAACATCAGCAACAGGTTTCTTATAACTACAGTTGGCGGTGGCGCTTCCAGGTATCTTGACTGGAATTACAATTACAATGAAAAATGGACTGGGAAAGGACCGGTTAAAATTCACTCTGAAGCGATTGGAGAGTGGAGTCCGGTTGAAGAAAAGCGAAATGATAAAGAGTAGATCCCTTTCGTTGAAAGGGATTTCAGACGTATGCTATAACTTTTCCTCGTTGAAATGGATCTGATTATAATCCTCTGGTTCTAATATCAAATCCCTTTCAACGAAAGGGATCTACTTTGGATTTACGCTTCGTTCGAGACTTCGTTTGCTTAGGCGGTAAATTATTTAGTGAAAGTCTCCTAGAGCATTCAGGTTTGAAAGAAGCAATTATTTGGAGATATTACATAATTCTTGTTCTTTACGGTTAATTTATTGTGTATTTTCAATAGTCTATACTGGAATACACTGGTCAACCAATTCAGGAGGGAAAGATCGTGAATATAGTAAGAATATTAAGGCATTGGGCGCCGATACCCTCTGCCTTTTTTTTATTGGTATCCGCTGGATTTGCACAGGTCGAATTTACGGAACACAACATCACTGACGAAATGGACGGGAACGCCTGTTATGTGTTTGCAGTAGATCTGGATCAAGATGGCGATATTGACGTGCTCGGTGCTGAACGTCACGATTCCATGAGATGGTTCGAGAATGACGGGGAAGAGGAATTTACTGAGCATATTATCGACAATACGTATAATGGCGGTTATTGCATTATCGCCCACGATCTTGACCAGGACGGTGACCTGGACATACTTGGTACAGCACGGTATGGAGGTGATGTTACCTGGTGGGAAAATGATGGTGACGAGAACTTCACAGAGAATACTCTCGACCGGGAGCATGGCGCACATTCTATTCATGTAGCGGACATCGATGGTGACGATGACTTCGATGTGATTGCAGGAGCATGGTACACATTTGCCATCAGTTGGTGGGAAAACGATGGAGACCAGGATAACTGGACACAACACACGATCATAGATAACAATACCCCTTCCTATACCTATCAATCCATCGATTTGGACGATGACGGCGACCTCGATGTATTCGGAGCTTCGCAGGACAATGGTGAATTATCATGGTTTGAAAATGATGGCGACGGCGATTTCACTGAGAACGTGATTTCAGATAGTCTTGATGGAGCATGGTGGGGATATGGCGTTGATATGGATGACGATGGCGATCTTGATGTGTTGGGAGCAGGGTTATACAGCGGCGTAGTTTGGTTTGAGAATGATGGGAATCTGGATTTCACCGAACACTCGGTTTCTGAAGATGATTCACTCCGATCTCGTATTGCTCACCCGGTTGACATAGACTGGGATGGTGACCTTGACATAGTCGGTCTGGGAGACAACTCGATGATTTGGTGGGAAAACGATGGAAACCTGGAATTTACCGAACATGTTATTGCAGATAGCTTCATGAGTGCGCACGGGGCCCATTATGCTGATGTTGATGGAGACTTCGATATGGATATACTCGGTTCGTCATACACTGGCGGTGAAATCACATGGTGGGAAAGCAATCTTGATCCCGAACCCAACGCAAGTGTTGAAGGAACGGTCACCGATTCAGAAACCGGAGATGAGATTGAAGATGCTATCGTTCGCACAATCTTTGGACAGGATACAACTGATGAAAATGGTGATTATTTTTTCGAAACAATCTCGGGCGAAAATCGAGAAGTTACTATTGATAGAGACCATTATTATGAATTTCGCGACGAGATTGATGTCAGTGTGGGCGAAAACTTCTTTGACTTCGAGATTATTCCTTTAGCCACATTGACAGGAATTATATCTGATTCTGAAACTGAAGAAGTAATCGAAGGCGCAATCATTACATGGAAAAATCATACCGACATTACTGACGCTGAAGGGAATTACTCGCTGATTGATATTGAAGCCGGTGTGGATACCTTGCTCATTGAGGCAGAGGGATACTTTGATTATGAGGACGATGAATATGAGATAGAGGATGGTGATAATGAAGAAAACTTTGCCATCGACATCCTCTCCGGGGACCTGACTGGAATTGTAATGGATGAAATTACAGAAGAGCTGCTCTTCGGAGCAACTGTTACTGTGATTGATCCGGAAACAGGTGAAACATACCGTGAGGTTCAAACTGACGACGCAGGAGAATATACAGCGCCTTCGCTTCATGATGGGGTCAGGTATCTGGTCTTTGCAGTATTGGAGGGATATGCGCAATCAGATACCGAGGAAGTTCTAATTCGCTGGGATCGTGATAACGAGCAGGATTTTGAATTAACACCAATCTTTGAGCGTGGTATCGCACAATTGCAAACTGAACAAGACCTTGAAACATGGGTGAGTACCACCGGAATTGTCACACAGGGAACAAACACCACCGATACGGAACATACAGACATTTACATCCAGGATGATACAAACTGGGGAATCCAGATCTGGGGCAGCGATCCATGGGATCCTGAGAATGACATCAACAGAGGTGATGAAATCATTGTCACCGGTTTCCTCGTCGAAGTGGATGAAATTACCCGGATAACTCAATTCGAAATTGAAGTAATCGATAATGACAATCCCATGCCGGAGCCATTAGTGGAATCTACCGGGGATATGTCTCAACTCAACCAGCGTGAAGGTACCTGGGGTCAAATCAGCGGACAGATTAACCGTGATCCTCCCGGTGAGGATGACTATTCACTTATCGTTGATGATGGCAGCGGTCAGTGCGAAGTGCGAATCATCGAAAACATTGGTATCGACATGTCAGAGTTCTCCGCTAACGATTGGGGAACATTTACCGGCGTTATCGGTCTTTCCCGCCAGGGATTGCGAATTATTCCAAATATACAGGAAGACGTTGAACGGATTAATATCGATCCCCCGAGAAATCTGCGCCTGGAATATGAAATAGTTCCAGGAGATATACAAAGTCTAGTTGTGACATTAACCTGGGAGCATGACCGCCCGGATAATTTCTTGAGGTTCAAGATTTATCGTGACGGGGAACATATAGACAATACTACCGAGACAAGCTATATCGATACTCTGGTTGATCCCAATCCTGGTGAATATGCCTGCTATACTTATACATATGGTGTTTCTGCTGTCTATGAGGAAGGCGAGACTGAAGACGTAGAGGTTGATTTGGTATTCGATGTAACAACAGTCATCGAGCGTCCATATTCCGGCATCCCGACAGATTGGGCGCTCGAAGCGGTATATCCCAACCCGTTTAATCCCGAACTAACCGTAATTGTTGCTCTGCCTGAGCTGTCAAAACTGAATGTGAGAATATTCAACATCCTTGGAGAACAGGTTGCATTATTGTCAGACGAGAATTTGCCCCCCGGATACAAAAAATTCACTTTCGATGCAGCAAATCTGACAAGCGGCATTTACTTCATCCACGCTAATGTTCCGGGCAAGATGGATAAGGTGAGGAAGGTTGTATTGATCAGATAATGAGAGGTAGCAGGGAATGAGTAAAATACTACTTAAATGTAGCCTTTTACCCTTTGTTGCAATTGTAATGCTTTGGATTGGCAATTCATTAGCACAGGACAGTCTGAATGTCAGGATTGTAGGGATTACTGACCTGAACTGGAGCTATGTCTCTCAAGTAGCCATTCAAGGAGATTATGCCTACCTGGCAACAGGTTCAACAGGTCTTAAAGTGCTCGATATTTCCGATCCGGAATCTGTATTTCTTGTTAAGAGTTTTCGTTCTGGAACCCTGATTCGTAATTTGGCTCTTAATGACGATTACTTGTTCCTTTCGTGCGGAGCGCCAGCAGGGTCGGATTCAAACGACTATATCTGTGTAGTCGATATCTCTGATCCATTTGATCCTGTTGATACAGGAAGGATTGAAGTTTTCGGCAGGGTTGAGATTATAAGTTATTATAATAATTACGTTTACCTTGCCGAAGAATATCCCGATTATCTTGATTCATTAGTCATTATTAATCCAGACAATCCGGAAGGTCCTTCCTTTACTGCAGCGATTAACATTGAAGGATCAATAAAAGATATTGTCTTCTTCAATAATCATGCGTTCATCGCAGCACGTGAATTATACGTAGTAAGTCTCTTAAATCCGTCCCAGCCTGAGTTCGTAGCAACTTACAATTACCAGGGGACTCAAAAGCTGATGGACTTGCAATTTGTCGATCAGGAAGTGTACCTGGTTTTTAATGATGATATCAGTTTTCGCTGGATAGATATCACAGATCCTGAAAATCCCCGTGGCAGGCATAGAGAGCTTTTAATAGATAGCCCCGGCTCAGCTCTGGTAAACGGTAATGTTGTATATATATATAACAGTCGTGAAGATAGTATCTATATATTCAATATATTGGATATATATAACCCGCGCCTTTTAGGAACATATTCTGAGGACAGGTATTACTTGGATATAGTTATATCCGGCGATTTTGCTTATGTAGCTTGCAGCAATTATGGCTTGAGCATTCTTGACATTTACGACTCTTCTCGTATAGAGGAAATAAGATTATTGGGAGTTAAAGGTTCTCCAAGAGATATCGCTGTTTCAGGAAATTATGCGTATGTCGCAAATGGATCCGGAGGAGTGCAAGTTTTCGATGTGTCCGATCCGTCTTTTCCCGCCTGCACCGGTGAATTCCTATACCCTTATAATCATCAGATTGAACAAATTGATAACATTAGCGTCATTCCAGTTGGCAACCTGTTGTATGTCTCTGACAAATGTCATGGAATTTCGGTACTCGATATTACAGACCATTGGGATCTACAGGAAGTTGGATGGGATGATCTGCTTCCATTTTGTTCTGGCATCGAAATATCAGGTGATTACGCCTATCGGATTCACGATTTGGAAGCCGGCAACCTAAGTGACATGTATGTCATCGATATTTCAGATTCGTCAAATCTTGTCACAGTCAGTGATTATAATGATTTATACATGCCCAAGGATATAAAGATTTCAGATACCTATGCGTATGTTGCCAGTTACCGGGAAGGCTTGCAGGTTCTCGATATTTCCGATCCGTTAAATCCATTTGAAGCAGGACGATGTGAGCATGGATGGGGCGCTGAAAAAGTTGCAATTGACGGCGACTTTGCCTATCTCGTAATCGACGATACCGGATTTAAGATTATAGATATATCCGAACCTGAAAATCCGGTCGAAATCGGATCTTATTTAACAGAATTCAATGAAAATGACATTGCGGCTCAGGGCGACTATGTTTATGTAACGCATTATACTTCTAACGACAATGAGCCGGGTCTGGTTATCTACGATGTATCTGACCCAACCGATCCTGATGAAGCCGGCTCCTATCCACTGGATCGGGGAGTTGTTTCAGGTACTTTTCCAAGTCTTATTATCCAGGACAGTCTTCTCTATGTTGCAGACGGTATCTATCTCAAGATTCTAAGGTTTGATCCGAATATGCTGTCATCTGCTGATTATGCTAATATTAAACCTGCTGGTTTTTCAATATCTTCAGTTTATCCGAATCCGTTTAACTCTCTATCGACAATCAAGTTCGCTTTACCAAATTTATCAGAAATAAGCATTTCTGCTTTCAACTCTTTAGGTCAACAAGTCGCAATACTCGCCACTGGCAGATACAGCGCTGGAAATCAAGATGTTGTCTTTAATGCATCAGAGCTTTCCAGTGGAATATACTTCATCCATGCCAGTGTTCCGGGAAAGATGGATGATGTTAAGAAGGTCGTTCTTGTTCGATAAACATTCAAGGAAAAAGAAAATGAGACACGTATCATTCATCATTATCTTTACAGTAATCACCAACATTCAAGTATCTGCCCATCAGGATACGTTGTGGACCAGGACTTTTGGGGGAGTTGAGAATGATTATGGTCACAGCATTCAACATACAGATGATGGAGGATATATTATTGTAGGACAAACATGGTCATTCGGTGTAGGCGAAAGAAATGTATGGTTGATAAAGATAGATTCGACCGGAATTGAAGAATGGACACAGACTTTTGGCGGAATTTATCGAGACGTTGGCGCGGATGTCCAACAGACCATCGATGGTGGGTATATAATTACTGGATATACTGTATCTTACGGTGCAGGTCAATATGATGTTTGGCTAATAAAAACAGATTCAGACGGCGAGGAAGAATGGAACCAAACGTTCGGAGGAACGGATTATGATGAAGGTCGCAGTGTTCAACAGACTAATGATAGTGGTTATATCATTGCTGGATACACTGAATCTTTCAGTGCGGTAGCGAGTGACGTTTGGTTAATTAAAACAGATTCATGCGGCAATGAATTATGGAACCAGACATTTGGCGGAGTTGCATATCATCGTGGTTACAGTGTCCAACAGACAAATGATAGTGGATACATTATTTCGGGAGAAACCCGATCGATCAACGCCGGTCAAAGCGATATCTGGCTGATAAAAACTGATTCAACTGGTGAGGAGGAATGGAACCAGACATTTGGCGGAGAAGATAGCTATGAATATGGTTACTGTGTTAAACAGACAATTGACGATGGATATATAATTACTGGATTCATCAATGCTCGCGGGGCTGTTAACGACTACGCCTGGCTTATAAAAACAGATTCAGAAGGTGAAGAAGAATGGAACCAGACTTTGGGGGGAGGTGCAGGTGATGCATGCTTTGACGTGCTGCAGACCACTGATGGTGGATATATAATAACTGGAGACACCGAGTCTTTCGGTGCCGGGGAACATGATTTGTGGCTGATTAAGACTGATTCTACCGGAAATCAAGAATGGATCCAAATTTTTGGCGGAATTGCTGATGATTATGGGAACAGTATCCAGCTTACAAATAATGGAGGCTATGTAGTTTTAGGTGGTACCTCTTCTTACGGTGCCGGTGATTATGATGTTTGGTTGATCTGCCATGATGGGAATGTGCAGCCTTCAGTATTCACATTAATTATACCTTTTCATGAAGCAGTTCTTGAACTTGAAGAACCCTTCGAGGTTAACTTTGCATGGGAAGCATCAGTCGATCCTGACCAGGGTGATTCAGTGCTTTATGACCTCCAGATACATGCCATTATGGATGACCTGGACAGTACGATATACTTTGCAGCACAAACCGACACCCACTTCATCATGACAATAGATGAAGACCTGGGACTGGAGTACTGGGACAGACCCATCGTTATTGACTGGCATGTCGATGCTATCTCAGGTGATGATACAACAAATTGCATTCAGGATTTCACATTCCAGGTCTCGCCACATTCAGAAATGAGGGAAGGTGCAGAGAGTGGCATTCCGACCATATTCGAAATAGTTGAAGTACACCCCAATCCCTTCAATCCCAGCACAACAATACGACTTGGTCTGCCATACGGTTCTGAAATCAATGTTTCCGTTTATAATACAGTCGGTCAACAAATTGCACAATTAGCTGCGGGCAGCTATAACGCCGGGTATCATAATATCATATTCGATGCTTCAGAGCTTTCCAGCGGCATTTACTTCGTCCACGCTACTGTACCAGGAAAGATGAATGAAATACGTAAGATTGTGCTGATGAAGTGATAACTATAAGTTATTGATATCTAAATTTCTAACTTTGACAATAGAGGTTAAACGATGAAGATAGGTATTGTTAGATTTTGTCTCCCAGTTTACGCAACGATATCACTTACAGCTTCGACATCCTTTGCGCAAATCGAATTTACCCAACACACTATAGCGCAAAATTTCGTCAGCGCCCACGAAGTTCATGCGATTGATATGGACGGTGATAATGACATTGATGTTATTGGTGCAGCATACACCGATGATGATATTACATGGTGGGAGAACAACGGAAACCAGGTTTTCACCGAGCATCTGATCGAGGGAAACTTTGACGGTGCGAGGTCTGTTCATGCGGCAGATATAGATGGTGACGGCGATATCGACTTCTTTGCGGCGGCGAGGAATGCCAACGATGTTGCATGGTGGGAAAATGACGGAGACCAGGACTTCACACAGCATACGATTGAGGGAAATTTCGACGGTGCGGCTTTTCTGCGGTCGGTTGATATGGATGGTGATGATGATATTGATGTGGTTAGTGCCGCCGTTGATGTGGGTGATGTACTATGGTGGGAGAATGACGGCGACCAGGACTTTACAGAACACACAGTTACTGATGATTTCGATTACCCAGTTGCCCTTGATATTGCTGACGTGGATAGCGATGGCGATATCGATGTCCTCGCTGCCGGGCAAAGGGCAAACTCAATAACATGGTGGGAAAACGACGGGGACGAGGACTTCACAGAGCATAACATTATAGACGATTTCGAAGGCGCATATTCGGTGTATGCAGTTGATGTCGATGATGACGGAGATATGGATGTAATCGGTACTGCGCTCCTGGATGACGAAGTTGCCTGGTGGGAGAATGATGGGGATGAAGATTTCACCATGCATCTGATTGCGGACGAGATTGACGGCGCCAGGTATGTAGTCGCTGCTGACCTGGATTTAGACGGTGACATGGATTTGACAGTAGCAGCAGCATATGCCAATGAGATATTATGGTGGGAAAACAACGGAGACCAGGAATTCACCGAGCATCTGGTAATTGAAAATTACACAGGTGCTTCCTCGGTCTATGTGGCAGATGTTGACTTGGACGGTGATATTGATATCCTGGGAACTGCGAGTGGTGGAAACTTTGTGTCGTGGTGGGAAAACGATCTTGATCCCGAGCCGGATGCAACCCTCGCAGGAACTGTGACGGACGGTGAGAACGGTGATCCTGTCGAAGATGCGATAGTCCGCGCCGGTGTGGTCCGTGACACGACTGATGCAAACGGGAACTATTTCATTGATAATGTCTTGTCGGGCGAACGGACGGTAATTGTCACACACCCTGAATATTCACGACACATTGAAGAGATAGAAATTGAAGTGGGTGAGAATACCCTAAACATGGAATTATTCCCCCTCTCCACTGTTTCCGGAACAGTCACTGATATTGACAATGGCGATGCCATCGAAGACGCCGAAATTCGTTTCCATACCGATGAAACAACCACTGACGAAAACGGCGAATGGGAACTCCCTCCCCAGGAACAAGGCGAACACCGCGTAGTTATCAACGCCGACCACTACTATGTTTTCAATGAACAAGTGGAGGTGGAACCAGGGGAAAACTTCTTCGAATTCGAGCTGATCCCTCTTGCTACGATAAGCGGAACCATTACCGATTCCGAAACGGAAGCGGCTGTTGAGGATGCTGACATTGTTTTCGGAGATTTTCTCTACACGGCAATTTCTGACGAAAACGGGGATTATTCTATCGAGGACGTTGAAGCCGGGGAATACGAGGTAACTATCACCACAGATGGTTATTTCGAGTTTACAGATGATATCGAGGTCGAAGAACGAGAAAACGAGATAGATTTTTCGATTGATATCCTGTCGGGAGATTTGACAGGTATAGTATCAGATGCTTTGACGCAGGAGCTTCTCTTTGAAGCAACAGTCACTGTGATTGATCCGGAAACAGGCGAAATTTATCGTGAAGCCCTGACTGACGAGGACGGAGAGTACACTGCTGAGGCGCTTCATGACGGGATCAGGTACCTGGTTTTCGCAGAATTGGAGAGATATGCGCGATCAGATACCGAAGAAGTTCTGATCAGTTGGGATCGTGATAATGAGCAGGATTTTTTGCTGACGCCAATTTATGAATGGACGATACAACAAATACAGGTGGGAGCGTGGGGAGACTGGGTAAGCACTACAGGTATAGTTACCCAGGGAACGAACGTGACCGACACCGAACATACGAGTATCTATATACAGGATAACTCCGACTGGGGGATACTGATTTATGATGATGCACCCTGGGAAGAGGACGACATCATGCGGGGTGATGATGTGTCTGTCATTGGTTTTGTGGAAGAAGGTAATGATATCACCCAGATTACTCAATTCGAGATCGAAGTCATCAGTAATGATAATGATTTACCAGATCCATTGGAAGAATCTACCGGCGATATGAGTGGGAATTCGCAACGTGAGGGTACCTGGGGTCAAATCACCGGACAAATCAACCGTGATCCACCCGAAGATGGTGATTATTCCCTGATCGTGGATGATGGGAGTGGTCAGTGCGAAGTACGAATCATCGAAACAACCGGCATCGACCTGTCTGAGTTCTCCGCTAACGATTGGGGAACATTTACCGGTGTTATCGGTCTTTCCCGCCAGGGACTGCGAATTATTCCGAACATGGATGAAGACGTTGCACGTATAGCCATCGACCCGCCGACAGACCTGACAGCAGATCAGGAGGTGATACAGGGAGATACACTTCAACTTGAAGTAACATTGTCATGGGCGCATGACCATCTCGATGACTGGCTTCGTTTCAAGATCTACCGTGATGACGAACATATCGGAAACACCCAGGAATTGTCTTGGACTGAGATCCATGTTGACCCGAATCCCGGTGAGTACGAAAGCTATTCCTGGATATACTCTGTAACAGCAGTATATGATGAAGGTGAATCGGAACATTCAAACGAGGTTGAAGTGGTCTGGGATATTACTTCCGTCAATGAACGTCCCTACAGCGGTATCCCGACAGAATGGGCGCTGGAGGCGGTATATCCTAATCCGTTTAATCCAGAATTATCTATAATAATTGCCTTGCCCGAGCAGTCGGAACTGAATGTACGAATATTCAATATCCTCGGAGAACAGGTAGTGGTAATAGCTGACGAAATTTTACTGCCAGGATATAAAAATTTCACCTTCAATGCTTCAAATCTTTCCAGTGGAATTTATTTGATCCATGCAAATGTGCCGGGCAAGATGGATGAGGTGAGGAAGGTTGTGTTAATGAGGTAGGCGCGGGTCTCCGAACCGGGCATTTTGTGGTCAATATTTGCGCGAATCTTTGAACCGCGAATTTTGTGGTTAATATGTGCGCGGTTCGGAGACCCGCGCCTACCTTGATAGATTAAATTGATATGCACTAACGGGAGGCAAAGATGAGGTATCAATTCTTAAATATCGTTATCGCAGGATTAGCTGTAATTGCGATAATTACTGCCGGTTCAGCCCAGGAAGATTTCCGTACCTGGGAACCGGGAAATGGTGTAGCTGTTCGGCAGGGGTACCATATTGGGTGGGAGGACCACTACTATTATCGTCCTCATTTTCAACAAACCGCCACAGACGCAGAGGGAAATCTCTGTATTGTCTGGTCTGATTCTCGCGCCGGTGATAATGATATTTATGCCCAGATAATAACAGCGGAAAATGGTGCAGCCTGGGATGAAGGTGGTTTGCTGCTGGCAAATGGATACACACGCCAGGAGGATCCACATATTATGGCTACAAGTGACGACGGTTGGATACTGACTTGGGTGGACTATCGTTTTGATGTGGATTTTGATGATTTGGGCGATATATGGATGCAAAAATTCAATTCTGATGGCGAACCGCAGTGGCAGTACCGGGAAGAGCCCATGAGTTGGGGAATACCAATTGCTCGTGTGCAGCGAAAACAAATCGCAGTCCAGACATTCAGTGACGGTGAGGGAGGCGGAATTGCTGTATGGGCGGATGCACGTAACGGTTCAGCCGACATCTATTGCCAGCGTGTCGATTCCAACGGGGAAGCGCCTGAAGGATGGACTGATTTTGCCATCTATGATACTACTTATGGCACCCAGCAGCTTGGAAATCTAATGGTTGCAGGCGGACCCGAAGCCCAGGGTACACTTGAAGGTGGTTATACTGCTGACACAGATGGCGCCGGTGGAATCTTCGTTGGTTGGAGAGATACGAGAGACCCGCATAATCAAAATCTCTATGCCCAGCGTGTAAGTTTTGACGGTGACCTGATGTGGGATCCGGAACATCCTGATTCAGCTCACGGAACCCGTGGACTGCCAATTTGTCTCGAGGATCAAGAACAGTATGGACTGCAACTCTGCCCGGACGGCGAAGGTGGCGCTTTTTTTGCTTGGCAAGATTTTCGAGACGATTTCAATGGTGATATTTTCGGTCAGCGAGTTGATGCCAACGGTAACATCCTCTGGACTGAGGATGGTGATAGTATAGTTGTCGCTGAAGCTTCCCAACAGAAACTCCAAATTATCAACAGCTCCCCCGGCGAAGCAATTATACTCTGGGAAGACCAGAGAGAAGATTTCTACACCTCCGATCTCCGAATGCAGAAACTCAGTGGTGATGATGGACTGGAACTCAATTGGGGTGAAGTAGGTCAGGAAACAGATGGCTTGGTACTTTCCGATGCTGATGATAATCAAATGAATGTACGCCTTGTTCCGGATGAAGCAGGAGGCGCCGTGATTTGCTGGCAGGACGAAAGGCATGATGAATACCCAAACCAGGATATCTATGCTAATCGTATTAATTCCGATGGTGAAAAACTCTGGGATGAAGGAAATGGGATCGTTGTTTGTGATGCAGCGCTCGAGCAGAAAGAAAACAATGTTCAAGTTATGGACGATGCAGCGGGTGTTGTCTGGCTTGATTATCGACTCGGATTCTCCGGGCTGTATTATCAAAAATTTGATATGATTAACGGCGAAGAATTGGAAACAAATAATGGTGAAATGATAGTCCAGGGTTTTGATTATAATGCATATAGAGCGCATTTGATGCTTGACGGAACTGATATTTACCTGGGTTATGATGACTACCGTTTAGGAGCATGGGGGAAATACTGCTACCTGCATAAGTTAAATCTTGATACCGGTGAGAATCTCTGGCCTGAAGATGGCATTACTGTGACACCCGGATATCCATTTGATGATGATACCGTTAGAGTCAGAATGGATTCCGTTGTTTACGCAGTGAATAATGATGGTGAAATATTTTCTGCCTGGAATGATACTCGTAATAGTTATTATTACGTGGTTGCAGCCCAAAAATTCGACTCAGATGGAAATATTCTGTGGGGTAACCGTGGTTCTGTCGTTGCACCACCCGAGGGTGAGTATGGACACCGTGATCAACACAGACCAAAAATTCTCCCGGCAGAAGATGGTGGATTATATGTAGCTTTCCACAAATACACAGATAGTTTTTATCAGAATATCCTGATCCAGCTACTTGATTCCGATGGAGAACCGCTGTGGACAGACAATGATCATAATGCTGTTGAAGTGACAGATACATTACGTGATCATTACCTTGAGGGAATAAAATATTTTGATGATGGCTCTATTCTTGTTGTGTTTAACAGAACAGTAACACCACGTAATTACGACATACTTGCACAAAGAATCAGCGAAGACGGTGAATTTCTATGGGATGAACCGTTAGCGATATGCATCTGTGACAGCAGCAGACAATGGAAGGCAAAACTAACGAATGTTCATGATGGCATACTGATAGCATGGGAAGATGAGCGACGCGTTTGGCCTATAAGAGATATATATGGTCAGATAATCAATCCGGATGGAACCGTTCGCTGGGAAGAGAATGGACTTCAATTAACTGCCATGGATAATCAACAACAACATATATCATTGGGAATCCGTGAAGACAATGCGTGGACTTTTTGGCTTGCCTGGCAAGACTGGCGTGATCCACAAAATCCTGATATTTATGTCCAGCGATTTGATCTTGAAGGGGAAGCTCTGTTTGAACCCGCAACTGGTATAAGGCTTGGAATCCAGGATAATGATATAGATCAAGAGCACCCGAGGGTAGTTGTTGGGAATGAACAGGACGCATACATCGTCTGGGAACAAGGGAGAGGTTATTCAGTTGATTTGCTATATACACATCTTGACAGTGACGGTGAACCGATCTCCCAGGCATATAGCGGAAATGGTTTAGTACTTTGTGATGCCTACCATAAACAGATAAAACCGGTAATAACCAGTGACCGTGAAGGTGGATTCATAGCCGCCTGGGAAGATTTAAGATCTACTGATGATAATGATGCTTATTATGGGAATTTTCATTATAGCATATATGCTCAACGTGTAAATGATGGTTTGGTGGGATTAAATGGACGTCAACAATCCTCTCTGCCTCAATTGAAATTAAATCCGGCGTATCCAAATCCATTCAATCCGACAGCAAGAATCAGCTTTGAAGTCCCTGTAAGATCGAGTGTGCAATTGACTGTATATGATATTCTTGGTCGTGAGGTTGCTGAACTGGTGAACAGACAGCTTGAATCAGGTAAACATGAAGTTGTCTGGAA